>Ga0187893_10001926_pt1 | contig 47353 bp, 42 predicted proteins | sample MA1701074metaG_FD_139574 | JGI IMG/M metagenome (GOLD analysis project Ga0187893, IMG submission 139574) | White microbial mat communities from a basaltic lava cave in the Kipuka Kanohina Cave System on the Island of Hawaii, USA - MA170107-4 metaG ... | reverse complement strand
TGTTAACGAGTATGCCAACGTCATTATGATCCAAATGATATCCAAGATGTAATCTGACAAAGGTCTTCGAAGTCCTTTTTTCATGACTTTCAGTTGCTATTCGATAGCAAATTGCCCACAACGTTTGTATATCAGACACTTGTGTCTGATATACCCCTATTGTGAGCGAAATTAGAAAGATCACCGCCGATCTGCAACCGGTCTAATGGACTGACAATCCCCCTGAATCCTTTGGACGTCATATGGGTGTACCGCTCCGTTGTTCTGCTGCTTTCATGTCCTAGCAGGAGCTGAATATACCGTAAATCAACACCCTGCTCTAACGAATGTGTTGCAAAGCTGTGCCGTAAGGTGTGGGGCGTTACCCGCTTGGCGATTCCAGCGCGAATTGCCGCCATGTGAACAACTCGAGTAACACTCCGGGCTGAATAACGACCGCCATGTTGACCTACAAAGAGATACCCTCCAGACGAAAAATTAGCGATGTGCTCCGTAAAATATGACCACGCCAACTTCGACAGCACCGTGTAGCGATCTTTCTTGCCCTTCCCGCCATTCACGAAAACCTGCATCCGTTGCCCATCCAAATCGCACATGCGCAAGTTGAGCAACTCACTTAACCGCAGTCCAGAAGAATACAAAAGAAGAATCATCATCCGATGCTTCACATTCGTTGTAACTCCGATCATGGTCACCAATTCTGCCTCACTAAGCACCCTAGGCAAAAGGAATGGTTTTACAGGTCGTTCGATGTAGTAAGTCTTCCGCTCCCCCCGCTGCACATGCTCAAAATAGAATTTGATTGCATTGATTGCAGTATTCTGCGTCGAAATTGAAACCTGCTGATCGGTCACAAGGTGCCGGAGGTATGCCTTGATTTGTCCCTCATCAACATCATCAAGACGAAAAGGGAAAATGTGCGAAAGAAACTTTCTAAGCTGTCCCTCATAGGTTCTGACTGTGGCCTCGCTGTACCGCCGCTCCAGGAGAAGGTCATGGTAGCCAGGTGGCAGCGGCAAGTTTGTGATGACGGGGACAATCGTGTCACCAACGGACGATCGCCTTGACTCCACTGCAGGAATATCGGCATTAAGCTCTCGCTTAAGCAGAACAATATTCGCTTCAGAATACGACGCGTACCAACAACGGTGCGTCCTGCTGTACTTAATGTCTTTGAGCCTGCGAACTTTCTGGTATACGGACGTATCCATTAAGCCGCGAATTGCCAAACACCGCTGCCCACGATGCTCCAAAGGCTCCAGGTAGATGCCACGTGCCATGGCACAAACCAACAGCGGCGGGCGCTGAAATACTTGTGAATTTGAAAGTTGTCACGAAAACCGTACAACGATGCGCTCGGTGCAAGAACTCAGTTGGCCGCATTGAAGGGTACGACACATTAAGCTCATTGGCTTTTGGCAGAATCAGCTAAAAGCCAACCGCCAAAAACCTTTTGAAACAGGGTTGAAGCTATTATCTGAAGACAACTTGGTAAGACGTGCAATTCGGCTACCAATCACAGATTACCGATCACAATACAGACCACAGAACGGTCAACTCTACTCAGGACTCTACCCAATGTCCACCATCTTCCAATCAAGCCTCCCCCATCGTAGTCCCCCCAAAATTCATCGGGAACTTCGGCATGTCGTTCGTTGTCTTGATCGGACCAAAGGCGGCCTCGTACTTTTCAATGTTGTCTTTCAGGGCGGCAAGTAACCGCTTGGCATGCTCGGGTGTAATCACAATCCGCGACTTCACCTTGGCCTTGGGTACGCCTGGCATCAAACGAATAAAATCAATTACGAACTCGCTGTTCGAGTGCGCAATCATCGCCAGGTTCGAATAAACGCCCTCCGCCACATCCTCGGTCAACTCGATGTTGATCTGGTTCTGCTGTAGTTGGTCTTTTTTCTTTTCTTCTGCCATAAAGCTTATTTGGTGACGTGGCAATTGGTGATTTGGTGACTTGGCCAGATCGCCAAATCACCAAATCACTAAATGGATTGTGGTTCGCGCTCTTTGCGGGGAGCTGCGGGCGCGTTCGTCGCTTCCATCATGCGCTCGTACTCTTCCTCCGAACCCACTATCAGTTCATCGAACGTGCGCTGACCGGTACCTGCCGGGATCAGGTGACCCACAATCACGTTCTCCTTCAGGCCGGCGAGCGAGTCAGCCTTGCCGCGGATGGCAGCTTCGCTCAGCACTTTCGTCGTTTCCTGGAAGGACGCAGCAGACAGCCAACTCTCCGTCTTCAGCGACGCCTGGGTAATACCCTGGAGCGTCGGACGGGATACAGCGGGCATCGCATCGCGAACTTCCGCCGGACGCTGGTCCTTCCGCTTCAACGATGAGTTCTCATCACGAAGTTCACGGGCCGTGATAATCATACCCGCCTTCAGCTTTTGGCTGTCACCCGGGTCGGTCACTACCTTCTTATCGAGGACAAGATCGTTGACCCCGCGAAACTCAAACTTGTCAACATACTCACCTTGCAAGAAACTGGTGTCACCGCTGTCGATGATCTCCACCTTCTGCATCATCTGGCTCACAATGCACTCGATGTGCTTGTCGTTGATCTTCACACCCTGCAGGCGGTACACTTCCTGGATCTCGTTTACCAAATACTCCTGAACTGCCGTCGGGCCTTTGATGGACAGGATATCGGAAGGTGTGATCGCGCCGTCTGAAAGCGGCTGACCAGCCTTTACAAAGTCGTTGTCCTGAACAAGGATGTGCTTCGACAGCGGTACGAGGTAACGCTTCTGCACACCGTCGCGAGACTCGATGAAGATCTCGCGGTTACCGCGCTTGATGCCCCCATAGGTAACTACGCCGTCGATCTCGCTCACAACCGCCGGGTTCGACGGGTTGCGCGCTTCGAACAATTCTGTTACACGCGGCAAACCACCCGTGATGTCGCGGGACTTGCCCACGGCACGCGGGATTTTCACCAGCACAGTACCCGCCTTGATCGCGTCTCCTTCGTCAACAGCCAGGTGGGCGCCTACAGGGATGTTGTACGACTTAGTCTCCGATTTGCCCTTCACAATGATGGCCGGGTTCTTGGTCTTGTCGCGTGTCTCCGTAATCACCTTCTCGCGGTGGCCAGTCTGTTCATCCGACTCTTCCTTATAGGTAATTCCTTCGATGATCGCTTCATATGCGATTTCACCGTCAAACTCAGAGAGAATCACGGCGTTGTAAGGGTCCCAGTTACACAGCTCATCGCCTTTCTCCACTTTCTGGCCATCCTTCACATGGAGGAATCCTCCGTATGGCACGTTGTTGGCGATGAGAACACGATTCTTGTCTTTCTCTACGATCCGGATCTCCCCGGTGCGGCCCATCACCACCTTCGCTTTCTCACCATCCTTCTCGATGTCGATCGTGCGAATGCCTTCAAGCTCGATTGTTCCGGCGAACTTGGCCTTGATGCTGGCTTCCGTTGCAATGTTGGATGCAGCGCCACCCACGTGGAACGTACGTAGCGTGAGCTGGGTACCCGGCTCACCGATAGACTGAGCTGCAATTACACCCACCGCTTCACCGGACTGCACCATGCGGCCCATGGCCAGGTTGCGGCCGTAGCACTTGGCACAACCACCTACACGTGACTCGCAAGTAAGAATGGAGCGAATCTCCACTTCCTCGATGCTCGTCTCTTCAATCCGCTTCGCAATTTCTTCAGTGATCTCTTCACCAGCAACGCATATCAGCTCATCGTTGATCGGATCGTATACATCATGAACGGAAACACGGCCAAGGATGCGTTCTGAGAGCGGCTCAACCACGTCTTCGTTGTCCTTCAAAGCTGCTACGCGAAGTCCACGCAATGTGCCGCAGTCCTCTTCGGTGATCACCAGGTCCTGAGCCACATCTACGAGACGACGCGTCAGGTATCCAGCGTCGGCCGTCTTAAGGGCCGTATCGGCAAGACCTTTTCGCGCGCCGTGCGTGGATATAAAATATTCCAATACATCCAGTCCTTCTTTGAAGTTGGAAAGGATCGGGTTTTCAATGATAGAACCTACCGAACCAGCCAGGTTCTTCTGTGGCTTGGCCATCAGCCCGCGCATTCCACCAAGCTGACGTACCTGCTCCCGTGAACCACGGGCACCGGAGTGCATCATCATGTAGATCGAGTTGAAACCGGACTGATCTTCCTCCAGCTGCTTCATCAGCGTGTTGGTGAGCATCGTGTTTGTCCGTGTCCAGATGTCGATCACCTGGTTATAGCGCTCGTTGTCGGTGATGAGACCCATCATGTAGTTGTTCCATACACCGTCAACTTCTTTCTGCGCAGAAGAAACAAGTTTCTCTTTCTCTGCGGGAACCTTCACATCGTTAAGACCGATAGAAAGCCCACCACGATAAGCCGAATGGAAACCGAGGTCCTTGATGTCATCGAGGAACTTCGCTGCTTTAGACATGCCGGCCGCTTTGTAAACATCGGCAATAATGGTCTGCAGTTTTTTCTTGGTTAGCAGTTCATCCACAAAGCCGACTTCTTCAGGAACTACCTGGTTGAAGATGACTCGTCCGGTAACGGTCTCCAGTACCTTGCCCTTCAGTTCACCGCTCTTCTTGTCTTTCACTTTCACGCGAACTTTCACGGTGGCGTGCTTTGATAGACGGCCTTCGTTGAACGCGATAATCACTTCCTCAGGAGAATAGAACATTTTCCCTTCTCCCTTCTCTCCTTTCCGTCCTTTCGTCAGGTAGTAGAGGCCCAACACCATGTCCTGTGAAGGCACGGTGATCGGCGCCCCGTTTGAGGGGTTGAGAATGTTGTGCGAGGAAAGCATCAAAAGGGAAGCCTCCATGATGGCTTCCTGGCCAAGTGGCACGTGGACGGCCATCTGGTCGCCGTCGAAGTCGGCGTTGAACGCCGTACAAACGAGCGGGTGCAGCTGGATCGCTTTCCCTTCAATAAGTTTCGGCTGGAACGCCTGGATGCCAAGGCGGTGAAGCGTTGGAGCGCGGTTGAGGAGTACAGGGTGCCCTTTCAGCACGTTCTCCAGGATGTCCCACACCACGGGATCTTTCCGATCCACGATTTTCTTGGCCGACTTAACCGTCTTCACTATCCCCCTCTCAATGAGTTTGCGGATAATGAATGGTTTGAAAAGTTCGGCCGCCATGTCTTTGGGCAGACCGCACTCGTGAAGTTTCAATTCAGGGCCGACAACGATAACCGAGCGGCCGGAGTAGTCTACGCGCTTGCCTAACAAATTCTGGCGGAAGCGGCCTTGCTTGCCCTTCAGCATGTCGCTGAGGGATTTCAAGGCGCGGTTTCCTTCCGAGCGCACGGCATTCACCTTGCGGGAGTTGTCGAACAGGGAGTCGACCGCTTCCTGGAGCATACGCTTTTCGTTGCGCAGGATCACCTCCGGAGCCTTGATGTCGATCAGGCGCTTGAGACGGTTGTTACGAATAATGACGCGGCGATATAAATCGTTCAGGTCGGATGTTGCAAAACGCCCGCCATCCAAGGGTACGAGTGGCCTCAATTCCGGGGGAATGACCGGCACCATCTTAATCACCATCCATTGCGGCTTGTTTTCTACACGCGTATTGGCGTCGCGGAAAGCTTCCACGACCTTAAGACGCTTGAGGGCTTCAGCCTTCCGCTGCTGAGATGTATCCGTAGCAGCCTGGTGACGGAGCTCGTATGAAAGCTCATCAAGGCTCACACGGCTGAGGAGCATTTCAAGCGCATCGGCACCCATTTTCGAAATGAACTTGCGCGGATCGGTATCGTCCAGCATTTGGTTCTCACGGGGCAGCTTGTCGATTATGTCCAGGTATTCCTCCTCAGTCAGGAAATCGAGTCGGCTTACACCTTCTTCTTCCTTGATACCCGGCTGAATCACAACATAGCGCTCGTAATAGATAATCTGATCAAGCTTCTTGGTCGGCAGGCCGAGCAGGTAGCCGATCTTGTTGGGCAGCGAGCGGAAATACCAGATATGCGCCACCGGGGTCACCAGTTCGATGTGGCCCATGCGTTCGCGGCGTACCTTCTTCTCCGTCACCTCTACGCCGCAACGGTCGCAAATGATGCCTTTGTAGCGGATACGCTTGTATTTTCCACAATGACATTCCCAATCCTTGACCGGACCAAAGATCCGCTCGCAGAACAGGCCGCCCATCTCCGGCTTGTAGGTCCGGTAGTTGATGGTTTCCGGCTGTGTCACCTCGCCATGTGAACTTTCCAGGATAGATTCCGGGGAAGCCAGGCTGATGGTGATCTTGGAGAAGTCGTTGTTGATTTTTCTGTTCTTTCTGAAAGACATGCTCTTCGTGTTTCAGTTACCTATTCAGTTCCTATTTTCTTTCTATCTATCGAGGCAAACCCTGGTTGGTTTCAGGTCGCAGGTTGCTGGCTACAGGTATTTGCAACATGCTGACCTGTGACCTGCAACTAGTCCATTGTGATCTCTAATGCGAGTCCACGCAGTTCGTGTACAAGCACATTGAACGACTCAGGTATATTCGGCTTCCTCATATTCTCACCTTTCACAATCGCCTCGTACGCTTTCGCCCTGCCGATCACGTCGTCGGACTTGATCGTAAGGATCTCCTGCAGGATGTGAGAAGCGCCGAATGCCTCGATTGCCCACACTTCCATCTCACCGAAGCGCTGACCGCCAAACTGCGCCTTACCACCCAGCGGCTGCTGCGTGATGAGCGAATAAGGTCCGATTGAACGTGCATGCATCTTGTCGTCCACGAGGTGGCCAAGTTTGAGCATGTAGGCAACGCCAACTGTCACGGGCTGGTCGAATTTCTCGCCGCTCAGACCGTCGTAAAGGTATGTACGACCAAAGTCTGGCAGGTTAGCCTCCTTGAGTTCACCTGACACATCGTCGAGGCTTGCGCCGTCGAAAATCGGCGTGGCGTACTTGCGGCCAAGCCTCTTGCCTGCCCATGCAAGCACCGTTTCGTAGATCTGTCCCAGGTTCATCCGCGAGGGAACGCCAAGCGGGTTCAGGCAGATGTCAACCGGTGTACCGTCTTCGAGGAACGGCATGTCTTCGTCCCGGACAATCTTGGCAACAACGCCTTTGTTTCCGTGACGGCCGGCCATTTTGTCTCCTACTTTCAGTTTCCGCTTCTTGGCCACGTACACCTTGGCAAGCTGAACAATGCCCGCGGGCAGTTCGTCGCCCACCTCGAGGGTGAAGCGCTCCCGCTTGAAGTCACCGGCGATGTTGTTGCGCTTGTTCAGGTAGTTTTTCACTACATCGGCAACCAAATCATTGCTATGGTCGTCTGTCGTCCATGACTCGAGGCTGACATCGGCAATGAGGTTCACCTCTTCCGGAACGTTGTAGTTGCTTTCGTCGCGGTAGATGTTCTTGTCCGGGAAAAGATTGCTCTCAATCACCTTACCGCTGAACTTCACTCCCTTGCTGATCAGCTCGTCGCCGAACTTGTGCTTCACACCCTGGCTGGACCGGCCCGTCAGGATCGTGGTCAACTTCTTTACCATTTCCGTGCGCAGGTCGGCGAGCGATTTGCTGTAACGGCTCTTGAGCGCATCGAGCTCTTTCTTCGACTTGGTGCGGACATCTTTGTCGCGCTTCGGACGAGAAAAAAGTTTGGTATCGATAACGACACCCTTCAATGATGGAGGAGCTTTCATCGAGGCATCCTTCACATCGCCCGCCTTGTCGCCGAAGATAGCGCGCAGCAGTTTCTCTTCCGGAGTGGGATCCGTTTCACCCTTCGGTGTAATCTTCCCGATGAGGATATCGCCCTCGCGAACCTCCGCACCGATACGGATGATACCGTTCTCGTCGAGGTTCTTAACGGCTTCCTCGCTTACGTTCGGTATTTCAGAGGTCAATTCTTCCTCGCCGCGCTTTGTGTCGCGCACTTCGAGTTCAAATTCCTCCACGTGAATGGAAGTGTACACGTCATTCTGGACGACGCGCTCAGAAATAACGATGGCATCCTCAAAGTTGTAGCCTTGCCATGGCATATAGGCCACGAGCAGGTTCCGCCCAAGTGCCAGTTCGCCGTCCTGGGTGGCATACCCTTCGCAGAGGGGCTGACCTTTTTCCACCTTCTGACCTTTCTTTACCAGCGGTGTGAGATTAATGCAGGTATCCTGGTTGGTGCGGCGGAACTTGATCAGGTTATAAGTCCTGAATGCGTCGTCGAAGCGAACCAGTTGCTGCTCTTCAGTTTCGTCGTACTTGATGACAATCTTCTTGGCATCGACATAGTCTACTGTGCCGGCGCCTTCCGCGAGGATCAGCGCGCGGCTGTCGAGGGCAATGCGTCCCTCCAGGCCTGTGCCGACGATCGGGGCTTCCGAACGCATCAGCGGAACGGCCTGCCGTTGCATGTTCGATCCCATGAGCGCGCGGTTTGCGTCGTCGTGCTCAAGGAAGGGGATCAGCGATGCGGCGATCGATACGATCTGGTTCGGGGCCACATCCATGTATCGAACCTCTTTGGGTTCCACCACAGGGAAGTCGCCCTCAAAGCGTGCTTTTACTTTCTCATCGACAAACTCGCCATTAGTTTTCAATTTGGCATTAGCCTGAGCGATGTTGTGCGTGTCCTCCTCCTCTGCTGTGAGGAACAGGATATCGCGGGTCTTCACCTTGCCGTTTTCAACGCGGCGGTAAGGGGTCTCGATGAAGCCCATTTTGTTCACCTTGGCATGCACGCAGAGCGACGAGATAAGACCGATGTTTGGTCCTTCCGGCGTCTCGATGGTGCAAAGGCGGCCGTAGTGTGTGTAGTGTACATCGCGAACCTCGAAGCCTGCGCGTTCACGCGACAGACCACCGGGACCAAGTGCTGACATGCGGCGTTTGTGCGTGATCTCGGCCAGCGGATTCGTCTGGTCCATGAACTGCGACAGCTGGTTGGTGCCGAAGAACGAGTTGATCACGGAAGACAAAGTGCGCGCGTTGATAAGATCAACGGGCTTGAAGTCTTCGTTGTCGCGCACGTTCATGCGCTCCTTGATGGTGCGGGCCATTCGGGCAAGGCCGACACCAAACTGCGTGTAAAGCTGTTCACCCACCGTGCGCACACGGCGGTTGCTCAGATGGTCGATGTCGTCTACAAGCGCTTTGGAATTGACAAGTCCGATCAGGTACTTCACAATCAGGATGATATCCTGCGTGGTCAAGACGCGCTGGTCGGCACTCAACTCCAGGCCCAGCTTCTTATTAATGCGGTAACGTCCTACTTCACCAAGGTCGTATCGCTTCTCGCTGAAGAAAAGGCTTTGGATTATGTCACGTGCGGTTTGCTCGTCAGGTGCCTCCGTATTGCGGAGCTGGCGGTAGATCTGTTCGACCGCTTCCTTCTCAGAGTTGGAGTTGTCCTTGGCAAGCGTATTGAAAATGATGTGGTAGTCGGTTATGTTGACGTCGTCGCGGTGCAGGATGATCGACTTCACGCCGCTGTTGAGGATCGTATCAGCATCCTCGGCTGTAAGGATGTGATCACGCTCCAGCAGAACTTCGTTACGGTCAATCGAAACAACCTCGCCGGTATCCTCGTCCACGAAGTCTTCCGTCCAGGTCTTCAGTACACGCGCGGCAAGCTTGCGGTCGATCACCTTCTTTAGTGTGGCTTTCGATGCTTCCACTTCTTCCGAGAGCCCGAACAGGTCCAGGATGTCTTTGTCGGTGCCGTAACCGATTGCGCGCAGCAGCGTTGTTACCGGAAATTTTTTCTTGCGATCGATGTAAGCGTACATCACCGAGTTCACGTCCGTGGCAAACTCGATCCAGGATCCCTTGAAAGGGATGATCCGCGCAGAATACAGTTTGGTTCCGTTGGTGTGCTTGCTCATGGCGAAGAACACGCCCGGCGAGCGGTGGAGCTGCGATACGATCACGCGCTCTGCGCCGTTGATGACGAACGATCCCTTCTCCGTCATATATGGGATGTTGCCCAGGAAAACTTCCTGCTCGATGGTCTCGAAGTCCTCGTTGTCCTCATCATTGCAGGTGAGACGCAATTTGGCTTTGAGCGGTACCGAGAAGGTCAGTCCGCGGTCGATGCACTCATCGACATCATACTTGGGCGGGTCGATGGTGTAGTCGACGAATTCCAGCACAAAGTTTTCCCGTGAGTCGGAGATGGGGAAGTTCTCTGCAAATACTTTGAAGAGACCTTCGTTCTGACGTTTCTCGGCAGGCGTTTCAATCTGCAGGAAATCTTTGAAGGACTGAAGCTGGAGATCGAGGAAATCAGGATAGTCGATGATTCGCTCGATGTTTGAGAAGTCGATCCGGTTGTTGATGGTCTTCTTTGCCAAGGTACAATGCGTTTAAAAGTTCCCGTTCCTGAACAGAAGTGGGTAGAAATACACTAACCCCAGGCCCGGTCCCGACAGCTATCGGGAGGGGATGGGGCCAATATCGAGGCTAGACGATACCCAGCGTCTTCAAGAAGTTTATTTCAACTCTACTTCGGCGCCTGCCTCTGCGAGTTGCTTCTTGAGGTTTTCCGCTTCGTCTTTCGGTAAGCCTTCCTTGATGGTTTTGGGCGCTCCGTCCACCATGTCCTTTGCCTCTTTGAGGCCCAGGCCGGTGAGTTCTTTCACGAGTTTCACGATCTGGAGCTTGTTGGCACCAGCAGCCTTGAGAACAACGTCGAAGTTGGTCTTCTCGGCAGTGGCACCGCCACCACCACCACCGGTTGCGGGGCCGGCTACAGCTACTGCGGCAGCTGCGGGCTCGATGCCGTAAGTTTCCTTAAGATAAGAAGCCAATTCAGAAACTTCCTTGACCGAAAGTTCCACCAGTTGATCGCCAATTGCTTTAATGTCAGCCATTTTAGTAAGTGTTTAGAGTTCAATTCAACAATTATTTTGCTCTTGTTTCCAGCGTCTTCACCAGACCGGCCACAGTATGCTTGCTGCTTAACAGGGCAGACAACACATTCTTGGCAGGAGACTGGAGCATCGCGATCACCTCGCCGATCAGCTCGTTCTTCGATTTGAGCTCGCTGAGTATTGAGAGGCTCTCTTCGCCGAAATACAAGTCAGATTGAATGGAAGCTGCCTTGAAGGCCGGCTTCCCTTCGTTCTTCTTACGGTATTCCTTGATCGCTCTTGCGGGCGCGTTTCCGCTTTCTTTCGAGAAAATTACGCCAGAGAAACCGTGCAATACCTTGAAGACGGGTTCGAAATTACCAGACTGCTTTTCCAGCGCTTTGCGGATCAGGGTGTTCTTGTACACCCTGTACTCCACGCCCTGATGGAAACAGATTCTCCGGAAGGCGTTGATCTGCCCTACCGTGAAACCCGACGCATCGGTAATATAAAAGTGATTGTGCTGGCTGAATTTCCCGGCCAACTCATTTATAATCTGTCCTTTCTCCTCGCGGGTCATCGTTCAATAAAAATTAGATACCGCCAATCGTACTACGATCAATCATTATTCCGGGACTCATAGTAGTCGAAAGGCTGATGCTTTGGAAATAGGTTCCTTTCGAAGAGGCCGGCTTGAGCTTCGCAATCATATGAATAAGTTCAGCGGCATTGTCTTTGATTTTTTCCGCGCTGAAGGAAGCCTTACCTATGGATGCGTGAATGAGTCCTTGTTTGTCAATTTTAAAGTCCACTTTACCCGCCTTTACTTCTTTCACTGCCTTGCCCACTTCGAGGGTAACCGTTCCGGACTTCGGGTTGGGCATCAGGCCGCGGGGACCGAGCACCTTACCCAGTTTACCAACTTTCGCCATAACAGTCGGCGTACAAATGATCACATCAACATCTGTCCATCCGCCTTCAATTCTTGTTACAAATTCATCGAGGCCAACGTGCTCGGCGCCTGCGTCTTTGGCTTCCTGCACCTTGTCGGGAGTGCAAAGCACCAGCACGCGAACAACCTTGCCCAGCCCATGCGGGAGCGACACCACACCGCGCACCATTTGGTCCGACTTCTTCGGATCCACTCCGAGACGTATGTCCAGATCTACTGAAGCATCGAACTTGGTAAACGTAATGTCTTTAACCAGCTTCGAAGCATCCTCGAGGGAGTACTCCTTCTCTGCGTTATACTTGGCCATGACGGCCTTTCTGTTTTTCGTGATCCTGGGCATACTATATCTTATTTATCCCACGGTGCCGCGCCGCTAACCGTGACTCCCATACTGCGGGCCGTTCCTGCAATCATTTTCATGGCCGACTCCACCTTGAAGGCGTTCAGATCGGTCATCTTTGTTTCTGCGATTTTTTTGATCTGCGCCCAGCTGATCGAACCAACCTTGGTACGGTTTGGCTCCTTGGATCCCTTTTGGATCTTGATCGCCTCCATAATCAGCACAGCCGCCGGAGGGGTCTTGATAACAAAGTCGAATGACTTGTCATTATAAATGGTGATCAGCACAGGAAGCACCTGGCCGGGTTTGTCTTGCGACCTTGCATTGAACTGTTTGCAAAAGTCCATAATGTTCAGACCCTTCGAACCTAATGCCGGCCCGATGGGGGGTGCAGGGTTTGCCTGGCCCCCTTTCACTTGCAGTTTCAAATAACCTGTTACCTCTTTAGCCATCGCTGATTACGCTAATTGCGCTGATTATATTTTCTACTAGTCTAACTTCTCTACCTGCATGTAGCTCAGTTCCACGGGTGTGTTGCGTCCGAAGATCTTCACCATCACGTTCAACTTCTTCTTGTCCTCAAAGATCTCTTCCACTGCGCCGGTGAACCCGCTGAAAGGTCCATCCATCACCTTGACCGATTCTCCTTTGATGAACGGCCGCTCAAGTTTCTCTCCTACCTCGTCCACCTCATCCACTTTGCCCAGGATGCGGTTAACCTCGGTCTGTCGGAGAGGTACCGGATCCTTTGCGGAGCCGGTGCCGGTTCCGCCAAGGAATCCGAGCACGCCCGGAATGTTGGTCACCGTATGGTGCGCCTCCGGGTGCGCCAGATCTGCCGAGATCAGCACGTAGCCGGGGAAGAAGTTCTTCTCGCGCATCTTCTTCTTGCCATTGCGCATCTCGTACACTTTCTCCGACGGGATCAGCACCTGCGGTATAGATTCCGTCAGTTTGGCGCGCGATATCTCAGTTTCCAGATAGGACTTGACCTTCTTCTCCTGGCCACTGATGACGCGCAAAACGTACCATTTTAATTCTCCCATACGCTGTACTGCCTGTTAAAACTCGCGATAGAACCAGCCCAGCGCGTTATTAAAACCCAGGTCGATCAGACCGATGACAAAGGCGAAAATCAGCGACGCCACCAACACAAGGATGGCACTGGCCTGCAATTCACTGTATTTCGGCCATGATACCTTGTTGCGGACCTCGTCGATCGATTCCAGGATGTAATTCTTTACTTTTTCCATCAGTTGTTTCGCTACGGTGCTGGTTTCAACCTGCCCCTTTTCCCTTTCCTGCACGGGTGGAGAGACTCGAACTCCCAGCCAACGGTTTTGGAGACCGCTACTCTACCAATTGAGCTACACCCGTCTTTGAGCTTCACTCGCCAGGCTTTGTAGCCTATTCTCTGCTACTCTACCTCCCGATAACTGTCGGGATGAGCTACACCCGTTTGGCCTTTCGTAGTCTCGCGAGAGACTGACCCTTCAAATTTTGCCCCACCCTAAATTCAAAAGGACTGCAAAGGTAGAATAAGGGGGTATAAAACAAAAGCCTTTTCTGGCTTTTTAGGGGGATTTGGTGGTTTCTTGAGAATCAAGGGATTAGCCCCTGTGAAGACCCAGAACCGGTCGCAATACAAGAAACGCTCCCAGGATTCCCCCAGGAGCGTTCCAAAATTCAGGCTAAACCCCAGGCTCGCTAGTCGAGGATTTCAGTCACCTGGCCAGAGCCTACCGTGCGGCCACCTTCGCGTATGGCAAACCGGAGCGCTTTCTCCATTGCGATGGCGTTGATCAGCTCCACCTCGATCGACACGTTGTCGCCAGGCATCACCATCTCCACCCCGGTGGGCAGTTTGATCTCCCCGGTAACGTCAGTAGTGCGGAAGTAGAACTGCGGGCGGTACTTGTTGAAGAACGGGGTGTGACGGCCGCCTTCCTCTTTGCTCAGGACGTAAACCTCGGCCTTGAACTTGGCGTGCGGCGTTACTGTACCCGGCTTGCAGATCACCATGCCGCGGCAGATGTCGGTCTTTTCAATACCACGGAGGAGCAGGCCAACGTTGTCGCCGGCTTCACCGCGGTCAAGGATCTTGCGGAACATTTCCACACCTGTGATGGTGGAAGTCAGATTCTCAGCGCCCATGCCCAGGATCTGAACCGGATCGCCGGTCTTGATCACGCCTCGCTCGATACGACCGGTTGCAACCGTGCCGCGGCCCGTGATGGAGAATACGTCTTCCACCGGCATGAGGAAGTCCTTGTCGATGGCGCGAACCGGAAGCGGGATGTACTCATCCACGGCTTTCATCAGTTCTTCCACTGCTGCAACCCACTTGGCTTCGCCATTAAGTGCGCCGAGAGCAGAACCTTTGATGACCGGAATCTTGTCGCCGGGGAATTTGTAGGTGGTGAGCAGCTCACGCACCTCGATTTCTACAAGCTCGAGCAGTTCAGGATCATCAACGAGGTCGACCTTGTTCATGAACACCACCAGTGCAGGAACACCTACCTGGCGGGCCAGCAGGATGTGCTCGCGCGTCTGCGGCATCGGACCGTCGGTAGCGGCCACAACAAGAATGGCGCCGTCCATCTGGGCTGCGCCAGTGACCATGTTCTTCACGTAGTCTGCGTGACCCGGACAGTCAACGTGCGCATAGTGGCGCTTCTCAGTCTGATACTCTACGTGAGAAGTGTTGATGGTGATACCACGCTCCTTTTCTTCGGGGGCGTTGTCGATTGACCCGAAATCCCTTTCGGTGGCCAATCCTTTTTTCGCAAGCACCTTGGTGATTGCAGCCGTCAGCGTGGTCTTCCCATGGTCGACGTGACCGATGGTACCGACGTTGACGTGCGGTTTTGAACGATCAAATGTTTCCTTTGCCATACTTGAAAATCCCGGTTAAGTGTTTAAATGTTTAAGTGTATAATTGATTCTATAATTAATCCATTATCTGCTTCTCCGCCTGAGGAGCATACACCCTAAACATGTTAAGCCTGTCGAATGGGTTCTTCATGATTATTTGGCGATTTGGTTATTTGGTGAAGTGGCGATCTTAAGATCACCAAATCACTAAATCACCACATCGCCAAATAACCAGCGGAAACTGCCGGGTGCCTTCATGATGTTCGCTAGGCATCAGCACCAGGTAATCTCTCTTTTCGTTCATTATTTCAAATGTTGTTCCAGGCCTGCTGCCTTGAACCTTTCAAACTACTTTCGAGCCGTTGAACAGGATTGAACTGTCGACCTCTTCCTTACCAAGGAAGTGCTCTACCACTGAGCTACAACGGCATGCTCATTTGGTGATTTGGTGATGTCGTGATTTGGTGATGTCGTGATTTGGTGAAGTCAGATCGCCAAATCACCACATCGCCAGAATAATCCGAGCGGGAAACGAGGTTCGAACTCGCGACCTATAGCTTGGAAGGCTATCGCTCTACCAACTGAGCTACTCCCGCGTTCTTATTTGGTGATTTGGTGATGTCGTGATTTGGTGAAGTCAGATCGTCAAATCACGACATCACCAAATCACCACATCGCCAAATAGGGCGTGGGGGGAACAGGATTCGAACCTGTGAAGACATAAGTCAACAGATTTACAGTCTGTCCTCGTTGGCCGCTTGAGTATCCCCCCGGGCTACAACCGTAATCCTGCCGGCAGTCACCCCGGACGTGTTCCGGTGGCGGACTGGTTCCGGGAGAAAACTGTGTTGTTATTTCATAGAACGATCTGCTTGCTGGAAACCGGCTCATGTGTCCATTTTCCAAAAACAGGAGTGCAAAATTAATGGCTTTTTACGGATAGGCAAGCTGTGGGGGTTTATTTGGTGATTTGGTGATTTGGTGAATTCTTTATCGGTGAGGTCAGATCGCCAAATCACAAAATAAAGGGTCGTTACATGAAAACAATCTCCGACACGACGCCTTCACCGAATTCTTTGCGCAGCACCTCCAGCATCTGGACCTTGTGGTAGCCCAGGTCCTGCTTCAGGGACGGCGAAAGCAGTTCGACAAACAGCACCTTGTCGCGCATATAGATCTTCCGGGTACGCCGAGCGATGGACTTTCCCACAATGCGCTCCCAGGAAACCACCACATTGGCCTCGTCGAATTTTGGCTTCAGGTGCTGGGTTTTTAACAATTCCTGAATGGCCTCCCGGATATGGATGGCGTCTGATTTCTGGTTTCTCGGCATGGCCCGCAAACCGGCAGCAGGATCAATTGCCCTTCTTCCGGCGCTCAAAGATATAGTCTCCGCCCTCATCTCCTGCGCCCTGGATGATGCCATATACCGGGTTTGTCGCAGAGTTGTTTGTGATCGGCTCGTACATGCGCGTAAACAAAGTAATCGCAGGCATGTAGTCGTCCGGATTGTCGTTCAGTTTTTTGATCAATTGTGCCAGGAAGATACTCTTGTCAGGCACCTGGCTGAGATTTCCGCTGGTCATGGCCTTCCGGCTCGGGTCGCGGTAGAGCTCGTTGAGCTGGATCGCGCGGTCGGCGCTCATGCCCCGGCTTTTGAAAATACTCCCGCCAAAGCACGCGTCCGTAATCAGCAACGTGTGCTTGGCTTTGATCGATGTCATTGACAGGTTGTCTTTGATGTCGCTGTTGGAGATCCAGTTGGCGCGGCTGTCAATCTTTGCGTCAGCCGGCAGCCAGTATCCAAGTTCGCGCTGCTTGTCCCAGTAGCCGTGCCCGGCATAAAACACAACAAGGTTATCCACCTCGGTTGTAACGTGTGCCAGCTTGTCGAATGCATCAATGATCTGCTGGCGCGTAGGATCTTTCAGCAGGATCACGTCAGCCGGCTCGAAGGTGTAGTTCTTCGTCAGTTGGTCGTAAACCGCCTGCGCATCGGCCGCCGGCCTGTCAAGCGACTGAAGCTGGGCCGATTCGTTCAGATATTTCGAAACACCCATGATGAGGGCACGATTCTTCCGCACCACTTTGGGGCCAGCCGGCGCCTCGGTATAGTCTACCGTGACGGCATTTGATTTTTCTTTCAGCGTTTGTCCGTACGAGACCACGCTGATCAAGGCAAGGGTCAGTACACACAACTTTTTCATGTGTTAATAATTGTTTTAATCAAGGTCACATGGAATGGCCAAAGAATCATTCCTGCTGATCTTGAAGATTGTGATGGCCAATTCATATCTCTTTAATCCTTAATGATTTTCTTCACCACTACCTGGTTGCCCATTTGCAGGCGAACGAAATACATACCTGGCGCCTGGCTGCTCACCCACTCCCAGCTCCCTTCGCCGGGCTGCGCAGGAAGGTCAACCGTTGATACACGAGTTCCTTGCAGGCTGTAAATATCCAACAAAGCGCCCTCGGTAATCACCGCTTTTGGAAGGGTATACCCAATGGTTACCCTTTCAGCAAACGGATTCGGGAATGGTGAGAAAAGAACTGGCTGCCCAGGAAGGATTTCATTCTTTACAAATTCCTCGTCGCCATAGACGACTTTGAAAGGACGGGAGGGTGATGACGTGAATGCGTAACTGTCAATATCCCGCATATTCACCGCGCGATGTTCCGCCAGGTCGACAATATAGATCTCCTTGCCTGAACCAAAGTACGAGTTGTCCCACTCGATAGAGATTGGTCCGCCCTGGATGTTGGACTCTACGGTGAACTCCCAGACAAAGTTGTCGGCTGTGGGTACAATGTCTTTGGTGAAAGTCATGCCAACATGCTCCTTGGGAAACTTGACTTCCAGGTACTCAAAGAACCGCGGGAGGTTGAAATCATCGTATTCGTCAAACCCGGTATCTGCATCCGTCCGCATGCCCAGGCCGCCCAAGCCATAAGACACTTCACCTTGTGAAAGGTCTAATATCAACTCCCAGTTGGGCTGGTCGATGTTGTTGCGCAGCGGGCCACTCAATGCTTTTCTGCTGTTGACGGCAGGGTTTTTTGCAGTGGGTATGTCGATATCGATGGCCAATGTATTGGTGTTCTTGACGGAAGCCACCTTCAAACGCGATCAACTCATCAACATCGAGTACCTGTCCCCGAAACACTTTGATCTTGCTGTTGGCCCCAAGGCTTGGGACTTTTGTCGGGTTAGCAGCAAGGATATCCGCCCAGGAGATGTTGAAATTGTACGGGTTGCCTATTTGATTCCAGCCAGGAGCAAGTGTGATCAGGAAGGGATTTGAGGGGCTGACATCGGCTGTTGTTCCGGGACCTGAGTTCAACTCTGTGCCAATCCAAGTGAGAAACCAGTATCCCTTGCCGATCTCTATCGGTGTTTGACCATTGAGTTCTGCAAACCGGGTTCCATTGTAGCGATACAAGGTCCAGTTTACCGGATCATAATTGTCCAGCCACGATCCAATGACCTCATCTGCTGCCGGCTGATCAAGCACCAGGGGTACAGCGATGATCCTGTAGTTATTGACAGTTTTGCCCGGGTTTGGATAGGGAATGAGGAGCCCGTTTTCGTGACGGACCTGGGTTGTGTGAACTTGCTGCGTCTCTAAGTTGTCATTGCCTTCGTTGTCATAAACGAGGAACCTGTATTCGACGCCTAATTCTCCGACCAGGCTTGCATCGAGCACAACTTCATAGGTGTTTCCAGATGTCGGGTTCATGTAAAGATTCTGGAAATCGTTGGTTCCGAATCCTGTGATGGGGCGGTATTCAACCCGGGTCAGGCCGACTCCTGAACCGCCAGTATCCGTAAAGTCCGCCCGGAAGACGAGACTTGAGTTTGCGGCAACAGTGGCAGGGGTCAGATTCACTGGTTCTGCCGGAGGGGTGGGATCCAGAATTGTGATTTGATCCCCTTCCAGCGGTGTTGTTGTGAGGTAGTTGATGGTGGGTCCGCTACCGTTAAATGCATAGACTTTTACATAAATCCTCTCTCCCAGTGTCAGGTTGGACAGGTCGATGCCTGGCTCGCTGGAGTTCTGAACCACCCACATGAGATTGGGACCCACGGATCCAACTGAGACAAAAGCATAAGGAATTCCGTCAAGAGGGACAAATGTTGGGGCTTGGTTAGCGGACATCACGGCGAGATATCCATCGGGCGTAGGATTTGTTTCCGGCCAGCTGGCGTCGAACGCAGTGCTTGAAATGTTGAAGAAAGCGATAGGTCCGGGTGGCTGGGCGGTGGGTTCGGGAGCCAACATCTGGTTGCGAAGTACCGAAACATCGTTGCTGGTGGTATTTGCCAATGCCAGGTCGGACTTGCCATCGGCATCAAAGTCGCCGCCCGAAACCGAATAAGGGTTTGTCCCTGTAGTGAAATCTATCTTAGCGGCAAAGCTAATATTGCCTGCACCGCTAGTATTGTGAAATACCGATACACTGTTGCTGATTGCGTTTGCAACTGCCAGGTCGTTCTGGCCATCCCCGTCAAGGTCGCCTATGGAAACTGATCTTGGATTTGATCCTGTTGTAAAATCTACTTTGGCATCATAGCTAATACCAGCTCCGGTGTTCGTATTGCGAAATACCGATACACTGTTGCTTATTGTGTTTGCAACTGCCAGGTCGTTTTTGCCATCTCCGTCAAGGTCGCCTATGCAGACTGATCTTGGATTTGTTCCTGTTGTAAAATCTACTTTGTTGTCAAAGGTAATACTACCTGCTCCCGCACTCGTATTGCGAAATATCGACATAGTGGAACTACTTTCATTTACCAATACCAGGTCGGATTTACCATCGTTGTCGAGGTCGCCAATGCAAACTGATCTTGGATCTGTTCCCGTTGTAAAATCTACTTTAGCGGCATAGTTGATATTGCCGACTCCACTGCTTGTGTTGCGAAATACCGAAACAGAGTTGCTGCCCTGATTAGTCACCGCCAGATCAGCCTTGCCATCCCTGTCAAGGTCGCCAACCGAAACCGAGTTTGGAAGAGCAGCCGTCGAGAAGTCTACTCTTGTCGCATAGCTGATGATGCCTGGCCCGCTGCTTGTATTGCGAAATACTGATACCGTAGAACTACCATTGTTTGTCACTACCAGATCGGACTTCCCATCACCGTCAAGGTCGCCAATGGAAACTGATGCAGGACTTGCTCCTGGTGCGAAATCTAGTTTAGTGGCAAAGCTGATGATACCAGGCCCGCTGCTCGTGTTGCGATATACTGATACCGTATTACTATTAACATTGGCCACTACCAGATCGGACTTCCCATCACCGTCAAGGTCACTGTTGTTGATTGAGGGGGGATTTGTTCCTGCCCCGAAATCAATCTTTGAGGCAAATGAACTGGCATCAATGCCGGGAACTCCGCTCAAGGTCACCATAAACGGCTTACTCGAATATGCTATTAAGCCATTGGTAAGTACAGTGATGGGTTCATAGGTGGCTCCGACGGGCGCTACTACCGTTAATGAGGTCGTTGTGGCATTGGTGACGGTCGCCCTTGTTGCGCCAAAGCGAATGATGTTATTTGCCGGCGTAGCGCTGAAGTTTGTTCCTGTAATACTAACGACTGTGCCCACAGGTCCCGAAACAGGCGCAAACGAGGTAATGGTTGGGACCTGGGCGAAGGCTCCAAACGAACCCATCAGCATCCATCCCATTTGCAATGCGCGTCTCATCTCTCAATCCAAAATACTCGGTGGTTCAGGTAAGCGGTTGCTTTGCGATGGTTCGGAACCCTTCGGAATCAACAACACTCCTGCAATCACCACCGGCACCGCAATCTTCACCCAGGTGGGAATCCTGGGTTTGATCGTGAACGGCGTGCTCGTAACTGTTTCGCGGCCGTTCACCAGCCGAAGGGTGTAGTCGTTGCCCGGCTTCTGCTTGCCAGGTACTGTCCACGAAAATGATCCATTGTTGTTCACCGAAGCTAATTCATTTTGCACCTGCCCGTCCTTGAGCAACTCGATGCGCACATTCTGGCTGTGGTCTCCCCCGCGCCATTGCAGGCTTTGGGTCGAGCTGCGCTTGACACCTGATAAGGTTGTTTTCAGGACGAGCGGGGCAACAACGATTGCTTCCACCTCAAAGGTCAGTTCACCTTTAAACGCACCCATCTCGGCTTTGGCCTCCCATTCGATGCGCTTGCCGCGGCCTGCCTCAATGCCGGCGCCAATGTCGCCGCGCACGCGGGTAAGCGGCGAACGGAAATTATTGTGGGAAGCGTAAAGGGATACCGTGTATGAGTCACTGGCTTCTCCCCCGACCAGGTCATAGGTTACAACGACCTTCTCGGCGGCAACCTCTGCGTGGATGTTCTCAATTTTCTGCCCCTGCGAGAGCAGCGGAAACAGACATACAATGGTTAAAAGGACCTTCACGGGGTGCAACAGCCAATAACCAACGAATTTAAACAAAAGGAGGGTAGGTAGGTATTATATACCTCAGGCAACCGAAACGGAACCCCCCTCCACCCGCATTATTTGAGGCTCTACAAGGGCTTTTTCAAGCAGTTCCATGCTTCTTGCCGGCCGTGCATCGGTGATAAAGATCTGTCCGAAGGTGCCGCGTGAAATTAACTTCATGAGTTGCACTATGCGCTGATCATCGAGCTTGTCGAAAATGTCGTCGAGCAGCAGGAGCGGTTTGAAAACATTGTGCGCAGTGAGGCAATCAAACTCGCAAAGCTTGATGGCGATGAGAAACGATTTCTGTTGACCCTGCGAGCCGTAGCTTTTCATGGGATGACCACGCAGCGTGAACACGAAATCGTCGCGATGGATACCCACAGTTGTCCTGCCGAGTGCAGCGTCTCGTTCAAGCCGGAGGTTCAACTCCTTCCCAAAGTCCAGTTCGTTCAGCTGCGAGGAATACTCAATGCCCGGCGACTCCTCATTGCCATCAACAAGATACTTGTAGTGAGCGATAACCTGCGGCGCAATCTGCCTGACCAACTCACCACGGCGCGCATGAATAAAAGCCGCCGACCGGACGAGTCCCTCATCGTAGGTGGCAAGCAGCTCGCGGTCTATCTGCATCGGCACAGTCTGCATCCTCAACAAACTGTTTCGCTGGCGAAGGTAGCGATGGTAAATCCCCAACTGCTCCAGGTAGGCGCGGTCCAGCTGGGCAAGCAGGGTGTCGAAAAATTTCCTTCTCACTTCACCGCCATCCCACACCAGCTCGATGTCTGCCGGCGCAACCATGACAACGGGATACTTGCCGATGTGCTCCGAAAAACGACTGTAATCCTTACCGTCTTCCGAGACTTTCTTCCTGTCGTGCGAATAGGAAACTGCTACTTCCTTTGCCGCATTGCCCATCAGGAACTTTCCGCGGATGTGAAAGTGGTCAGCGCCATGACGAACAAACTCGGAGTCAGATCCGCCGGAGAATCCACGGGTCAGCGACAGGAAATGGATGGCCTCCAGCAGGTTGGTCTTCCCTCCGCCGTTGGGGCCGAGAAAACAATGCATCTGTCCCCTGAACGTCACGTCGGCCTGCGCATAGCTCTTGAAATTGACCAGGTGCAGGTTGTCCAGACGCATGGGGAATTGGGAATTGTTGAAAGGAGGGTTAATTTCGCAGTTCTGTAAAAGTAATTCATATGTCGGCCACGCCCCAAGCCAAGACGAAGCCCGCCAGGGACAAAGCGGACTTTCCGAAGGAACTCTACATGCGCTGGTTTGAGATGATGTACCTGATGCGCCGCTTTGAAGACCGCTGCGGACAGCTGTACGGCATGCAGAAAATCCGGGGCTTTTGTCACCTCTACATCGGCCAGGAAGCGTGCGCGGCCGGTGCGATCACTGCGCTCACGCCCGACGACAAATGGATCACTGCATACCGCGATCACGCCCACCCGCTAGGTTTGGGAACCGATCCGCGCGCGGTAATGGCGGAGTTGTTTGGAAAGGAAACGGGCGTGTCGAAAGGGAAGGGCGGGTCGATGCACATCTTCGACAAGTCGAAGAATTTTTTTGGAGGTCATGGAATCGTCGGCGGCCAGGTTCCGCTTGGAGCGGGCATGGCTTTCGCCGAAAAATACTTGAAGACAAGGAACGTCGCCATCTGCTACATGGGCGACGGTGCGGTGCGGCAAGGTGCATTTCATGAGGCGCTCAACCTCGCGATGCTATGGAAACTGCCGGTCATCTTCGTCATTGAAAACAACGGCTACGCCATGGGAACCTCAGTGAAGCGCACTTCGAACGTGACAGAACTCTATACCATGGGCGAGAGCTACGACATTCCTTCCGAACCCGTTGACGCCATGAGCGTGGAGGCGGTCCACCTGGCAGTTGCATGCGCGGCCGAACGCGCCCGCGCCGGTGACGGCCCATCTCTCCTGGAGTTCCGCACCTATCGCTACAAGGGTCACTCGATGTCCGACCCGCAGAAGTACCGCACCAAAGAGGAAGTGGACGAATACAAGCGGCGCGATCCGATTGAAGTGGTTCGTCAAGCTATTCTCGACAAGAAATTTGCCTCAGAGAAAGAACTCGATGCTATCGTTGAAAAAGTCAACGCCCAGGTGGAAGATAGCGTGAAGTTTGCCGAGGAATCAAATTTCCCAGATCCCAGGGAGGCGTTGAACGATATCTACGTTCAGAAGGACTACCCCTTTACCACGGATTAGTCGATAGTCGATAGCCAATAATCAGGCAGACATGACCTTGTAAGCCCGGTTTTCAATCAGGGATATCCTGCAAGCAATAATCAAGAGTCCCCGGGGGAGCTTAGACACCCTTAATCCCAAACTGGACCATCAACCAATGGCTATGGCTATGGACCATGGACTTTTTTATATAGTTTTGCACCCTTTCTGCAGCGGCTGGATTTAAAGACCGCAGCGAGTAGTAACAAGAATCATGGCTAAAAACGAAGAAAAGAAGGACCTGTTGGAGAGCTCTGATGCCGTTGCCGAGAAGGTAATGGGCGCGGAGCAGTGGATTGAACGTAACCCCAAGATTGTATTTGGAGTGCTTGGCGCACTGATCCTTGTTGTGGGCGGATACTTCGGCTACCGGTACTACATGAACAGCCAGGATGACCTGGCACAGCGCGAAATGTTCCAGGCAGTGAGGTATTTTGAAGCCGACAGCCTGAGCCTCGCCATGGACGGTGACGGCAACAACCTTGGCTTTAAGCAGATTGTGGAGGATTACCCGATGACTCCCGCAGGCAACCTGGCAAATTTCTACGCCGGCACTATATGCCTCAAGCAGGGCAAGTACCCGCTGGCCATCGTGTATCTGAAAGACTTCAGTGCGAATGACCAACTCGTTCAGGCCCGTGCCTACAGCCTGATAGGCGACGCTTACATGGAGCAGCAGAAGTATGAGGATGCCGGCTCCTATTACGACCAGGCGGCCAACTACAAGCCAAACAAATTCTTTACGCCGACTTACCTGATGAAGGCAGCACTTGCCTGGGAAAAGGCAAACCAGAAGGACAAGGCAAAGCAGGCTTACCAGCGTATCATCGACGAGTACTGGGAGAGCAGCGATTACCAGAACGCGCGGAAATTCAAGGCGAAGCTGGAGACCAACTCTTAGTCGCTGGTCGCCAGGCAGCCCGTCTGCTTCATTCGATTTTGGTTATTCGCTTGTTCGAATGTTGGATATTCAAAACTCGTCCAATTAGAGAGAACAATGTTGAGTAGCTGCGACTCCTAACTTATTTGGTCTGCAAACTGCTATTTTTGTTTTGCTACCTTGTCGCAGATCAAGATATTATTCCATGGCAGGCCACTTAACTTCGGCCTCTTCAAAGGCAATGAAGAAGCTCAGCAACAAACGGATTGGCATAGTTGTTTCCGATTGGAATTCGGAGGTCACCGGGGCATTATATGAAGGTGCATGCCACGCGCTGGTTGCGTCGGGAATTGTAAGAAAGAACATCTACAAAAGGTCGGTGCCCGGCAGCTTTGAGTTACCCCTTGCAGCACAGCAGATGGCAGGAGACAAGAAAGTCGATGCTGTGATCGCACTCGGCTGCGTAATCCGGGGAGAAACTCCTCACTTCGATTACATCTGCCAGGCTGTCGCCTATGGAATTATGCGGGTAAGCCTCGACACCGGTAAGCCCGTGGCCTTTGGTGTCCTGACAGCCCTGAACCAGTCCCAGGCGCTCGAACGGGCGGGAGGAAAACTGGGGAATAAAGGGGAAGAGGCAGCAGTTACGGCGCTGCGCATGCTTGAGAAGTGAATTTGAATATCAAATGACGAACTCCTTTACGACGCGGTACGTCGGGCAGGCAAGGAATTCTGAACTAAGAAGTTCTGCTTCATTATTTCTTGTTCGTTATTCTACTGTTCTGAATCCCGTCAGTGACTGCCATCCCGGACGCATCCCTGAGCTTGTAGAAGGGTTACTTCTCCTTGAAAACATAGGCGACCCTGAAGCCCACAAACGTGCCAATACCCGTGTACACCTGGAAGCTCAGGTCCCACTTTTCATTCACCCTGTAGCCGACAGAAGGTGTGAATCCGAACCGTACATCGGAGTTGCCCTCAAAAGTCCCAATGATCGGTCCCACCTCGGCGCCAAAGTAGACCGGGGTCTGCTGCAGGGTGTGCTTTACTCCGCCCTGGATGAAGAAGAGTGTGGCGCCGCCGCCAAATTGAACTCCGGGTGTCACCATCCACTGAAAGTCCCGGTTAATAGATGATTCTATCCGGGCAGAAAAGCCGAATAAAGTAGTACCTGAAGGAAAGCTCAGGTTGACACCTCCATTTATTTCCTGGGCGGAAGCACCAACCGTCAGAGCAAGCATAGCCAAAAGACCTGGGAGGAAACGTTTTGAAAGCATTGAGTAAGGTTTAGCTGGGTTGTACAATAAGTGTTTAAACAATCTGTCGAAATATAGGTCAAACCTCAGGCCCGGCAAAGAAGGAAGTGAGTAAGTCACATTTTGGTAAACCTGGAGGCCTGTTGTAGCGCACATGTTGGTCTCGGCGAATTCTTCTACGGAGTCACACAGGTACAGGTGCCTGAAATTGCGCCCGCTTCGCTGGTGTTCGAACCGTTGACTAGGTTGCCACTGAATGTCCATGTTGCGCCGGATACGGATATTGAAAACGTTCCACCCGGCTCGAAAGAAGTGTAAGTTTTGTTCAATGCGACGTCGATAAGCACAATGCCGTCATTGGATCCCCCTTTTGCAAGAAGCAGGCCATAACCTGGATTATTTTTTGTCGCCGAGTTGGTGGTTCCCCCGTTCACTGTTATCTGCCGCACAAGCTGAGACCGGAAAACTGTGTGAAGTGCCGTCAAACGTAAGGGTGCAGCCGACAGGTGCAGGATCGTCCTTGGAACATTGAATGTTCATCGTCATGAACAAAAGCAGGCAACAAGCGAGGCAACTCCTCAATTCTGTTTTTCTCATGGCTGGATTAGGAGATTTTTTTTGCAGAAGATCAATCTGCAAATGAATCAGAACTTGAAATAAAAGTCTCCAATGATGTTTGAACTATCCCAGGTGTATTGCCGGTCGCCCGAAAGCCGCAGGACATTCTTACGCACTTCTTTAAACACCTGCTCGATTGTCATACCCGGCTTGCGCATGGCGTTGAGCAATTCCTGGGTGTACAATCCATTGCGTCCGTCGCCATCAGATGCGACCGACCCTGGCGCAGTGGCATACGCAATAAAGGAACCCTTCGCGCGACGAATTTCTGCAAGGCCCGCATCGGCAGACCGGTACCCTGACGGGAAGGGATTATTGCGGCAAGCGTCAAGGATCATGATGTTGATCCTGGAATTGGATCGCTCCATGTTCGCCATAATAATGCGCTGCACAGGCATGCACGTTCTGGGGATATCGTCCTCATACTGTACGTTGGCTTCCACGGGTACCAGGTAATTCTCACCCTGGTTCTGTATTCCATGACCTGCGTAGTAAAATAACCCGACCGTTTGGTCCTTGGGTCCCGTAGAGAGTTTCTCGTGGAATTTACGAAACGCATCACGCATTTGATTGTAGTCACCGTTAATCACCTTGATGACATCAAAATTGGATCGCTTTAGTTCCTCCGCCATGTCGTTGGCATCATGCTCGGCATTTCGCAACGGGGAAACGTATTTGTAGCTGCTATTCCCAATGACGAGGGCGTATCGTTTTTCGTCCTTGTAAAGGTCTGCGAGGGTTGGAACAACGCCTGCTGCTCCTGCTGCGGCTGGAACAATGACCGTAGGTCCGGGCAAAGCTCTGTTATCCGGATTGGATGCCGTCTGGGTCTCCTTCGGCTTGGTCTTGTTGTCCGGGGCTTTCGTGTCAGGAGCGGTATGTTGCGTTTGCGCCACCGTGGACTTTCCACCGGCAAGATCCTTGTTTGCTTTCTTGGCATCTACGTTGGTCGGGTCCAGTACCAGGGCATTGTTGATATCTTCCTGTGCAAGGGCCAGGTCACCCATCTTTTCGTACACCATGGCACGTTCATAATGCAGTTTGGCCAGGTTTGGCTTGTCGGTGATCAACTCGATCGCTTTCCCGTAGGATGTCAGCGCATCGGGAAATGCCCTGAGATCGGTGTATGATTTGGCCATGAACCACTGGATATTCCCCACGTTCTTGTGGCCGGCCTGGAGTGCCTCATCAAATTCCCTTACCGCGCTGGTATGTGAATTGGTTTTGAAATAGGAAAGCGCCAGGTAATAGTGAACATCAACATCCAGCGCTTTGTCACGCGTTGGCTTGTCCAGATACTCGTTAAAGAGATCAATGCACTTTGTATAATTCTTTGCCTGGTAAGCGTCAATGCCTTGTTCATAGAGTTTGAACTGTGCTCCGACCGGAGACACCGCCAGTAGTAAGAGGAAAATGAAGACGCCATTCTTCATTGCAACACCTATTTTCTTAGTCTATGTTAAACGAAATGCCGGCAGCAAAGTTAATGGAAGAAAAACCAACGCTGTAAAGAGGGAAATTATTATTCAGCAGGTCCGTATTCCAATCGTTGCCGTATGACCGGGTACTCACCACTTCCAGGGGGAACGTATATCCAAAGGAAGCCTGAAGAAAGATAGAAACCGGCTTTGCGGGGTTGATTTCCAATCCAGGCCCCAGGAATATTCCACCCGTAATCGAAGTCGCGGATTCATAAGACCCTGAGCCGTCATAGGTCGGGTCGGTTACCCAGTCTGAGCCATCGAAGTAGTAATACTCCGCATATCCTGTCAAAGCGCTGACATTGGCCATAGCGACAAAAGGTTTTGCAAATGCATAAACCGACACAACGGAATTATCCTTTACGGGGACGAAATTGAATTTAAGGTTCGCTGCGAGTGAAAATATGCTTACATCTCCACCGTTGAGGGTAAGGAAATAGCCTTCGTCAACGACAGGCGCCGTTGTATCAAAGTAAAAGTCGGGCGGGAAATCGGTGCCGCCGCTGGGATCATTGGTCAATACTTCAGGGTCGTAGGCAAACTGGAGGTAGGACAGACTTCCCCCTACAGAAAAAACCCTGTTTACCCTCACATTGAAGCCACCTTCGAAGTTGATGCCGGTGGAATAGTCGCCAAGGTTGGACCCCGCGGCAATGGAGACCCCACCTCCCACGAAGATTCCCTTGTCGCGTTCAATGCGCTCCTTCTTGACAACGGATCCTTCGTCCTGGGCCTGTGCCAAACCGGCAGTCAGGATCCCAACCGCCAAAACAAGCTTGTTTACGTTCATAACAGGGGTTCTTTTTTGTGTTCCGAAGTTATTGAATACAGGGGGAAGTAAAAAGGCCTACTTGCCCTTCAGGTTCTCAGCGCATTTCTTTAGTGCGGCGATGGTTCCACGGGCCGATTCAGTATCGGTCATTGCGAATTCCAACTGGTAGACGTAGGGCGCAATTTTCCCACTTTTGTAGGCCTTGACGATTTTGTTCTTGTAGTTGGTCTCAAATCTTACCGTCAGGAACTTGCCGCTCACCTCAAAGTCAACGCTGCCAGGATTGATGTCACTCAGGTTGAACTCAAATACCTCGTTGGTAGAGGATGTGCCCTTAATTTCTATCCGTGTGAACTTTATCTTGTCAACATTGCCCTCCTCAGCTGGCTCGAGCACCTGCTTGATCGTGTTCTGCTCAATACTGACTTCCCCAATCGTGCTCATCAGCCACTTGGCCATCCCCGGCGTATCTGAAGGGAATTTCTCTCTATAGGCGGTCTTGCAATACCCGATCGCCTTCTCGACAAGGAACCGCACCCTCCTCCCCATCTCCATGTCGGCCACGTAAAACGACACATCAGACTCATAACCTACGGGCTTGTCATCCTTTGAATGGTTCACCAGCCTATGCTTCTCCATGATCAGCATTTCCATCGTCATTTTCTCACCCGTTACAGATAACTGAGCCAGGTTGGGATTCACGTCCATCCAGTTGAATATATAGGTATTCTTGACTGCAGAACTGGCTGACTGCTGCGTCAGCGAAAGGGTGGCCAGGCAATCGTCCGTCAAAGTTTGTGAGTAAGTGACGTCACCTATGCGCACGTCCTTTACAAGTTCGGAAAGCTTGCGAAGCGTCTCATTCGTGTTTGTCGCTGATGGCATCGATGCCTTCACTTTCGCCTGGGCAAGCGGAATCATCAAGGTAAGCACGGTGCGAATGTCACGCGCGTCATCCACGCCGTTCGTATAAATCAGCACTTTGTCATCGAAGGGACGTGGCTGACCATTGCGTCGTGCCCCTATCGACTTCAGCCGGTCCATCATCCCGAATTCAAGGCCGAATGTGCTCCCCGACACCTTGAAGAAGAGGCTGTTTGGATTAATGTCGGCAAGATTGAAAAGGTACTCGTCCTGCTGCGACGTCTTCCCGTCAGATACTATCTGCACCAGCTTGAAACTGGCCGGATGTTCCTGCTCCTTTACGTTCTGATCATACGTCTTCGATCCATCACCCACCTTACCCACGTGCTCCTCAAGCCACTTTCGCATGTTATCGTAGCCTTCGAGCTTGAGTTTGCCTGCGGTTATCCTCTCGGCACCCGGAATCGCATTCTTGATCAATTCCGATACTTCGCGGGCATGGTCGATGTTGCGGGCATGGATGCGCAATTCGTTGTCGTAAGGTTCAGTCTTTCCGTTCTTGACCGTTCTAAAAACCTTCTGCTTGTTTTTGGCAGCCAGCACGACGTAAATAATGTCCTTCTGCGTTTCCTCCCGCACTGCGTACGGGTCTATGTCGGCCAGGTTGAAGTCGGTTGAACAGGATGTTGTCACTCCCTTCTTATCTGTTTCCTTGAAACTATAGTTCAGCGTTGAGTAGGCTACCAGCTTAACTTCCTGCTCAAAGGTTGCGGAAGCCGTTTCAACTTTGGACAACGTCGCCTGGAGCTTCGCGGCCAGTTCAGCCAGGTTCTGCCCGGTGGCTGCGCAGCCTCCGGCAAGCAAAAAGAAAAATGAGAAGACAACACGCTTCATAGTTGCAGTTGTAAAATCCCGATTAAAACCAGTCAGTGTTCGGCCGGGTCACATGCCGGCAACGACCTCCTTGCCAAACTCGGAGCACTTCAACAAAGTGGCCCCCTCCATGAGGCGATGGAAATCGTACGTGACGCGCTTCAACGCGATCGCTTTCTCCAGTCCCTTGTAGATAAGGTCAGCAGCTTCCTGCCAGCCCATGTACTCGAGCATCATGCAACCAGAAAGAATCACCGATCCGGGATTCACCTTATCCTGCCCGGCATACTTAGGCGCTGTTCCGTGTGTAGCTTCAAAAATGGCGAAGCCGGTCTTGTAATTGATGTTCCCTCCGGGAGCAATACCTATGCCGCCGACGATCGCTGCAAGCGCGTCTGAGATATAGTCGCCGTTCAGGTTGAGCGTCGCAACAACGGAATACTCATCAGGACGCGTCAGAATCTGCTGGAGGAATGCATCGGCAATCGAATCCTTGATCACGATTTTGTGTCCACCGCTGTTGATCACCTGCCAGGGCCCGCCATCGAGGTCTACCGCGCCGAACTCACGCCTGGCAAGTGCATAGCCCCAGTCGCGGAATCCTCCCTCAGTGAACTTCATGATGTTGCCCTTGTGAACCAGGGTGACATTCGGCTTCTTGTGCGAGATTGCAAACTCCAGCGCGCTACGAATCAGCCGCTCAGAACCTTCGCGGGAAACAGGCTTAATGCCGATACCGGATGATTCGGGAAATCTGATCTTCTTGTAGCTCTTGGGGAACGCCTCCCTGAAGGCGGTCATGAACTTTTTGTTTTCTTCCGAGCCTTCCTGGAATTCAATTCCGGCATAGATGTCTTCCGTGTTCTCCCTGAAGATGGTCATGTCTGTCTTGTGGGGCTCCTTCACCGGCGAAGGCACGCCCTTGAACCAGCGCACCGGGCGCACACAAGCATAAAGATCCAGGTCCTGGCGAAGGGCCACGTTAAGAGAGCGAATGCCACCGCCGACGGGTGTGGTGAGCGGACCCTTGATGCCCACGAGGTATTCCTTAAATGCCGCCATCGTTTCATCCGGCATCCAGCTGCCTGTCTTGTTAAAAGACTTTTCCCCGGCCATCACTTCCTTCCACTCTATCTTGCGCTTGCCTGTGTAAGCTTTTTCGACAGCCTTGTCAAAGACAAGCTGCGAGGCCGGCCAAATGTCGACTCCCGTTCCGTCGCCTTCTATATAGGGGATCACCGGCGAATCCGGCACATTCAGTTTCCCGTTTTGAATAGTGATCTTGCTGCTCATGGTTTTAGGTTCAGGTTATTTTCTAAGGCCGGGCAAATTAGGAAATAAAGGCAACATTCCGGGTAATTTAGGTGCCGGAGGGCCGTTTACGCGATAGCCGGACCGATATGAAATCAATACTTTTTCTCCTTTGCCTGCTGCTTTCGCAATCCGTTCCGGCCCAGGATGTCTGTCTGACGCAGGAGGAACAGAACCTCTACAACCTGCTCATGCAATACCGACGCTCGAAAAACCTTACGGCCATTCCCTTCTCTGCCCGGCTTACGCGCGTTGCCCAGGCTCATGTGAGGGACCTCTCAGAGCATTTTGATTATGAGAACAGAGGAGATTGCAATCCACATAGCTGGTCATCAAAGGGCTCCTGGTCCTCATGCTGCTACACCGACGATCATAACCAGGCATCGTGCATGTGGAACAAGCCCAGAGAAATTTCCGGATACGATAGCGACGGATACGAGATCGCTTTCTTCAGTTCTGATGGCGCGGAAGCGGAAGAGAGTCTGGAGGGTTGGAAGAAAAGTCCCGGACACAATCCCGTCATGATCAATTCCGGCACCTGGAACAAAGCAAAATGGGAAGCGGTGGGAATCGGGATTTACGGCAATTACGCGGTGATGTGGTTTGGAGCGCTTGCAGATCCCTCGACGATGGTGGACTGTAAGTGATGGGGCGATATTGGATATTGGACGTTCGATTGTTCGAATGTTGGATATCCGGATGGTCGAATCAGCCAAGAGTGACCTAGTACTTCTCTTCTGTCCCCGGAAAACTTGACGCCTTTACATCGTTGATGTACTGGCTTACAGCCGCAGTAACAATGCCGTTGAGATCGGCATACCGACGCAGGAATCTCGGCTTAAAGTCCTGCGTGATTCCCAGCATGTCCTGCATGACAAGTACCTGGCCGTCTACGGCACCGGCGCCGATTCCTATTACTGGTATTTTCAGTTTTGATGCGACTTTCTCGGCGAGCGCTGCGGGGATCTTTTCCAGCACGATGGCAAAGCAGCCGCATGCTTCGAGAAGCAGGGCATCTTCCATCAACTTTGCTGCTTCAGCTTCTTCTTTTGCGCGCACACTGTAGGTACCAAACTTATAAATTGACTGCGGCGTCAGTCCGAGGTGGCCCATGACCGGTACGCCGGCACTAAGAATCCGCAAGACGGATTCCTTCACCTCGCTGCCCCCTTCCAGTTTAACCGCATGAGCACCTGACTCTTTCATGATGCGAATCGAAGACCGCAGCGCTTCGCCGGAACTCCCCTGGTAGTAGCCGAATGGAATGTCAACAACGACCAGCGCTCGCCTGACAGCCTTCACCACGCCAGAAGCGTGATAGATCATCTGATCCAGGGTGATAGGCAGGGTGGTCTCGTTGCCCGCCATAACATTGGATGCTGAATCGCCCACGAGGATGATATCCATCCCGGCACGGTCGATGATGCGTGCCATGCTGAAGTCGTATGCAGTGAGCATGGCGATTTTCTCGCCGCGCTGCTTCATCTCCTGCAGCTGATGCGTGGTAATGCGTTTCCTTTCGGTGCTTCCTTTGGCCATGGATGGAGATCAGTGAAGATATACGACCGACTTTTCGCCAAGCACAACCGTGACGTGCTCGCTTAGTGTCGTCGACAACTCGTACCCTGTGTACTGGGGTTGAATGGGGAATTTCGGATGACTTCTGTTTACCAGCACAGCTACCTCGATCTTCTTCACCTCCATTGTCAGGAATGGTTTCATTCCGTAGGCCAGCGTGCGGCCGGAGTTCAGCACGTCGTCGACGAGAATGACCACCTGCTTCTTCGCAGCTCCCTGGTCCACATCGAGCGTCACTTCTCCTTTCTCCGGGGTCTCCTTATTGATATAAACACGGGCGAGTGATGTCTTGATCGGGGCAATATCCTCTATCGCATCTGCCAATTCTTTTGCAAGAGCATATCCCTGGCCATCAATGCCGGCGACCACGAGGGATTTCTCGGTGAAGTTGTTTTCGTAAATCTCAAAAGCCATGCGCCTGATTTTCTGACGCACCTGGTTGTGGTTCAAGACCTGTGTACGTGCAGCAGTCATGACTCCGGGATAGGGATCCGCTTGGTATCCTTCAGCGTAGACAGGATCACCATAGACTGGAGGTTGTCGACCACTTCGATATTAGTGACCTTTTCCAGCATGAGGCTCTGGTACGATGGAATGTCCGTGCAGATGATCTTGAGGATGAAGTCGGCGGAACCCGTAACATGGTGGCACTCCACTATTTCCTTGATCTCGGCAATGGCGTTCATAAACCTGGCAATGTTGTCTTTGTTATGGCCCTTCAGCGTTGCCATGACGAACGTGCTCACCCCCAGGCCCACACTTGCAGGATCTACCACCGCATGATAACTCCTGATTACACCGGCTATTTCCAGTTTCTTGACGCGTTCCAGCGTGGGCGCCGCAGACAATCCAATCTCCTGCGCCAGTTGGGCATTGGTGACGTTCGAATTTGCCTGCAACAGCTCCAGTATCTTCCGGTCAATCGGATCAAGCTTGATCTTCATGGGATAGCTATTTAAGGCGCTAAAGTTAAACTAAAAGCTAAGAACTAAGAGTTAAGAATTGTCAAACTGCTGAAGCCCTATGGCCTCACAAATCGTCGGCTTTGTACAGCAGTTGAAGTATGGACGGTGACAACATACATGCCTGATGCCAAAAGGCTCACATCGTGCACGGATTGATTTAAACCTACTGCCGATGGCGTCTCCCACGAGTATTCCCGACGACCCTGGCTGTTATAGATGATTATCGTCGCTGTTCCTGCAATTGCCGATATCCAGTCGACGTGCAAAATGCCCAGGCTGGGGTTCGGATACGGATTAAATACGAAGTCTCCTTCGTCAAAATTGATGCACTGCCTGTTGTCAGCTTTCACTACATCTTTCTCCGAAAGCACTTCAGCGCAGACAAAAGAAGCTGCAAACATCCGCGGATCAAGCGTAAGCGTGAGAGTTCGTGTTGTTGATTCACCTGCAGCGAGGCTAACATTCAAAAGTTCGGTTACAGTTGCCTGATCCGAAAGGTGAATGGCAATTTCGACCACAGTTACAGGAACGTTGCTTTTATTCTTCACAGTGACCGCCGGCCGGAGTTTACCGGTAAGTCCATCGGGCGCCAGTGTAAATTGCATCAGCACGAGATCCAGGGCCGGTACGAGCACCTGTATAGGTATCGACATGATGTCTTGACAGCCATCGTCATTGACAGCGGTCAGCTCAGCAGCGTAGTCGCCAAGTTCAAGGAAGGTGTGTACGGGCGAAGCATCGGTGCTGAAACCCGGAGGATTACCTGTAAATATCCATTGGTATTGCGTTGCCCCGGTTGAGGTGTTGCTGAACTGAACGGTCAATGGGGCATTTCCCTGCTGGGGTGCCGCAGTAAAATTCGCCACAGGCGATGCATGGATCATGACGCTTTCCATCTTTGTGTAAACACAACCAGAAGCGTGTGTGGTCATGACCGAAACGGGAGAAAGCCCTGCCAGGGTGATCGCTTCGTTAACCGGGTTCCCGTTTGACAAAACTCCAGCGATGTTCCACTGCCATCCGATCACATTGTCCAATAACGGAGGTGACGTGTTGTTCAACAGTGTAAAAGTAGCTGGCTGATTGGCACACGGGTTCTCCACGTCCAGAACCAGTGTCTGAACAACGGGAACATCAAGCGGTTTTGTGATTAGATCATTGCACCCGCCGCTGCCTGTGACGGTCAACGTTACCATGTGAGTGCCTGGCATGGTAAACGTGTGGGTCGGGTTTGGACCCGACAGCACCAATGCTCCAATCTGCCAGGTCCGTGTCGTAACACCTCCCGCAGAAAGATCCACAAATTGAGTGAGTTGGTTGAGGCAAGCAGGTCCGTTGGCGAAGTCGGCCTCGGGTGAGGTACCAATCGTAATCATTTTAGTGATGTCTTTTGTACACCCGGCGTCGGAAGTTGCTGTAAGAATCACCGAGTAACCTCCTCCCAGTGAGTAGGTGAAAGCCGGGTCTCGCTGGGTCGATGTCGAACTTCCGGTGTCACCAAACTCCCAGAACCAGAAAATAATATTGCTGTCCGTTAAATCCGGCGTGTCGTTCTGAAAAAGTGTCGGAGAATTGCTGCAGGAAAATGGAGGGAGGCCTATTGAAAAGTCTGGCTGTGGCACCGAGTAGATGATAATGTCCTGGCCAAGGGAGTTATTGCAGCCGGCTACATTGCTCGCCGTCAGCATTACCTGGTACGTACCGGCATTAGTGTAAGCATGATCCGGTTCGGCAAGAGTCGAGGCCGGACTACCGTCACCAAAATCCCAGGAGTACCCCGCGTCTGCCCCCGACGTGGCATTGGTGAACGATACCAGGCTCCCGGCGCAGTCGTCAGGGGCGTCAAAACTAACCATCGGTCCGTTGAGAACCGTGGCGATGTTCTTTGTCATCTCGTTTTCACAGCCTGGTATTATGGCCTTAAGACGGATTTCCTGCGGCGTGGGGCTGGCGAAAGTCGCAGACAAGTTTGCCTGTGTTGAGACCAGCGCGCCATTGATGCGCCATTCCCACATGGGAAGTGAGCCAGGATCAAAAACCGTCAGGTTGGTAAACGAATAGGTCTGGTTTGTGCACACGGGGGTTAAAGGCGGCAATAAAAAATCCGCCGCTGGTTCATTATAGACATCAAGTGTGCCCGAGGCCTGATTCGAGCAGCCATTCGTGGCACTCACGACAAGGTGCGGCTCCCAGGTTCCCGCACTTGCGTACGCGTGAAGCGGATTGACCACCGGACTTCCCTGCCCATCACCAAAATCCCAATCGTATGAAACAATGTCGCCGGAGAGATTGATTGAAGTGAATAATACGTCGTGCAACGCACAATTATTCATCGACGAAAATGATATGTCCGGAGCAGACAAGGAGGATACTGTCGTGAGCCGGACGGCAGAACCCGCCGAACTTGAGACCGTGTTGTGAAGAGAAACATAAAATGTCCCCGGTGCAGCGTATGCAACCACCGGCTCAAATGCTGTCGAGGTCTTTGGAGTGGCCTGGCAGTTGTCGGAATAATGAATTTTGAAGTACTGGCCGCTTGCCTGGTTTGCGCCGAGAACAGTCCACGTCGAGTTTTCTTTCACGAGACCAAGGCCATACATACCGGCGGTAAGAACTCCACCCAGGCTGCCCTCGTTGGTCAACACCGGCACTGATGTCAAGTCAGCTCCAAAATCACCTTTGGTAAGGGTGGCATCGAGCGCGAGGGCAAGAAAATAGTAGCGGTCTCCCTCCCTGGCCAACCGCAGTCGTCCCGGATTCGTGGCCGAGAGCGTATGAACCTGGGTGATAGAGGGAGCAGAAAAGAGGGAGTTGCCAAAATCAAGTCTGTAGAGGTTTCCATTGCCGAGGTTGACAGCCACAGCGAACCAACTTCCGCAGCTATATACAAGGTCCAGGTCACCAAGGCTGTTTGGGTTTGGTACTGTCGATGAAACGATCACGTCCGAAACCGGGTTCGGAACCGAAAGTGTCGGTCCAAGGCGAATGATAGAAAACTGATTGGAGGCGCCGGAAAGTACGCACACATAGCCATGCACCGGATCATTGCCAACGGCAAGTCCGGAGTTGATGTATCCCACCCCGGTAATCAGGGTGGTTGCTGATGGGGTATTGGAAAGCTGACTTCCGAAAGAAAGTTTGATCAGGTTGCCCCCTGTGTTGTGCAACAAACCATACCACTGACCGGCCTCCTTCAATATTCTGATTTGCCCCGGCTGATCTATCGCACCACCCAGTGTACCCAGGTTTGTGATGGCTGTTGGATTTTCATCCAGGCCGGCGTCAAAATCAAGTCGATAGAACCTGTTCGAAAATGTTCCTGTCACAAATGCATACCATTTGGTGTCGAAGGCAAATTCGATTCCCGGCCGTCCATTAACGCCGGTAAGGTTCCCAATCGCCTCCGCAGAGGGAGCTTGCAAAAAGTCGCCCGTACAGAAATCCCATTCGTAGCTACCCGGGTCCGAGCTGTTGGCAACCGAAAGTCGCTCGCCAAGGCAGGCTGTGCCGGGGATTGAAAAGTTCGTGACAGGGCATTGAGCGAGGGTTGTGCACCACCCGAAACCAAGCACAAGCGCGGCCACTCCTCTCTTCATAGCTGGGTGGTTATGAAGCAACGGGGACGCCGACTTCCAGGATCTTCCGGATGCCTTCCTCCAGTGAGACGGGTGCGTGCCTAAGTATTGCCTTCATTTTCGAAACATCAGGCTTTCTTCGTGTCATATCACCCTCTGCAAGAGGCGGAAGGAAAACGATCTTCGAAGACGAGCCAGTCAACCGGACAATTAATTCCGCCAGATGCAGAATTGTAACATCTATCTCGCTGCCGATATTGATAACCTCATTGTTAACAAGTTTGCCTTCCAGAATCTGCACCGTGCACTCTGTATTATCTGTGATGTAACAAAATGTGCGAGTTTGGCTGCCTTCTCCATAAACAGGAATGTCCTCGTTGGTCAATGCCAGCCGGATGAACTTGGAAATGACAAAATCGGTGCTCTGTTTGGGGCCGTAAGTGTTGAAGAACCTGAATATCCCGAAGGGCAATCCATACTCTTTGTAGAAGGACCGGCAGAAGGACTCACCGACATTCTTCACTACGGCATAGGGCAGCCTTGAGTTTAGCGGAGTTCGCTCTTCATGCTGCGGCATTTCCACCGGCTCGCCATACACTTCTGAAGAACTGGAATAAAAGACCCTGTTGACGCCTGTGTCCTTGCTTAGCGTGAGCACGTTGCGGATGCCATCAATATCGCGAAGGACCATCACTGGGTTGTCGATGGTTCGCTGCACCCCTACCACGGCAGCATAGTGGAATACAAAGTCAAAGGATCCTGCCTTCATGATAGGTGCAATATCCTCGAACCTGTTTACGTCGGCATTCACGAAGAAACAGTTCGGATCAACAGGCACTTTTCTGATTTCGCCAGTAAGAAGGTTGTCAACCAACGTTACATGGTAGCGGCCAGTGGATAGTAATTTTTCAGCAAGTGAACTGCCGATAAACCCTGCGCCTCCCGTAATCAAGACCCTTTTCATAATCCGCTATACCGATGTGTCAAAATTAGGAAAGTCATCCGATTTCACGACCCGTAAACTTTCCGATACACAAGCTCGGCGATTGAAAAGCTCCGATACCGCAGGGCAACCGATCGTATCCGATTAGCAAGATCGCTGCCCGGTTCGGCAAGCAACGCATCGACTTCTTCAAGTGCAGCAACGTAGGACGCAGTGTTCAAATTGGTCAGGACTGCCCCGATACCCTCCTGTCTGATAATAGCGGAATCGTTCGAGATGCCGGCGGTAATCACCACGGGAAGTCCCATCGCCCAGTACTCGCCATCCTTTATTGGTGTACAATAGCGTTTTGTTGGAACGGGCTTCACAGGAGTAACAGCGAAGTCTGCTAACGCAAGAAACCTGGGCATTTGAGCATGAGGCACGAACCGGGCAACAATTAGGGAACGATCCAACCCGGAGGACTTGCAGTATGCGTCAATTTCACTTCCCGTGTGCCCGGTAAGCAACAGGACCCTGAATTTTTCACCCCAACGATCACTGGCCGCCTTGAAGAAATCGAATACTTCCCTGTCGAGATAGATTCCACCAAACTTCCCGGCATATACCGCAACAAGTTTTCCGGTCAATCCAAGTTGCGCTGCCAACGCACCGTTATCCTTTATCGCCGGATCAAAAATCTGCATATCAACACACGCAGGTTTGGTCAGCATGTCTTTTAACTCTTTGCCATATTTCACCAGCGCATACTCACGCATATCTTCGTTGGCGGCTATAAGCACAGATGCCCGGGCTGTTTGCAGCCGTTCCATGGCAAACAGGGCGCGGAAGGCAAAACTCTTCCGCGTCCATGAGCCGTTTTCCACCATCGCCTCGGCATGAGGTTCATAGCTGTCAATGACCAACTTCGCACCTGTGATCACGGAGAGCAAATATCCGCCGGCGCCGGCGGGAGTCCCCCAACAGTGTATGGTCCCTATTGACGAACGGATACTCGAGTACCACAACCGCAGCAAGAGTCCCGGCCAGGATGTCACTGCACGAAATCCAAGCCGGAAGTATCGCCCGTGAATCCATTCTATTCCTTCGCGTTTGAGAGACTCTTTGATCGACTCACGCTCCGCTGCCGACAGGACCCTGCTCTCCAGGGTGAGCAACAACATGCTGCTCCCGGAAGGCTGAAGCGATCGAATGATCCGCAAATACGGCAACGTATAGGTTTGAATCAGCGCATCGTTGAAACTCCAATTGGTGAGAATTAATACGTTACTTTGCATGGCCCAATACGACGATCATGTCGCTCAAGTTCTCGCAGAAGAAAAAACGAAACTTTATTCTCACCCTGTTCTATTGGATCGATAAGCTAATCCCTATATCGAGGCGGGCAAAGCTACGTCTTTATCTTGATGTGGAGTGGTCGTCGGAACGGTTGGCACATGAAAAGTCCTACCAGGTTTTTGCAACTCATCCGGTGCGGATGAAGTCATTTGACTTCCTGAAGAGGCACCTTGCGTCAAGTCAAAAGGTGGTGGACATTGGCTGCGGCAATGGTGAGTTGAGCAGGCTGATTGCACTTGAAGTCCTCCAGGTGATTGCAATCGACCACAACGCTGATTTGCAAAAACTGGAAAACCAAAGCTCATCACCTTCAAACTTGACATTCCGCAATAGCGATGCGATTGAATTCTTCAGGAATGTCAGTGAATTCTATGATGTTATTATCCTTTCGCACGTGCTTGAGCACCTCGATGAACCGCTGGATTTCCTGACAAATCACAGGAAGTTTGCACGTTTCATCTACATTGAAGTCCCGGATTTTGAAAGAACTCCGTTGAATGTTTACCGGAACGAACTGAATATGGGTCTCCAGTATTCGGACAACGATCACATTTGGGAATTCACCAGGAAGGACATGGCCGGCCTTTTTGCGGAGAGCGGCCTGGTCATTATCGATCAGGAATTCAGGTTTGGAGCTCAGAAGTACTGGTGCTCCTGTTCATCGTAACAGAATGTTACGGAGAATTGCCCAGGTGCGACGCCGCATCAGAATACCCGGACTTTGTCTGATCCCCTGAATCAAGTATGTAATTGCCTGGAACTTTCGGGACGGCATTTCTGAAAGGTGGAGGCTGACGTATGTGGAAATGTTTGCCCACAATACCGGCAACACCTCCGCATACATAGACGTGATTGTTTTGTTCTGCCCAATCGCTGCCTTGAAAGCATTTTTCCGCGTGATCAACATTTCAGAACTATTGGCCATTACACTCCTTTCCTTATGCTGCACGAGTGCCGAGGTGACGACTTCACCATGAGGTATTGGATAATGTGCTGCCAAACGGATCCAAAGTTCCCAATCTTCCAGTCCTGTGAGCACCGGTGACTCGTTAAACCTGTTGTCGGAGAGGATGACCCTTTGCACGAATACCCCCTGACAGCTCATAATATTGCCTCGGGTAAAGAGCAGCCTGTTGATCCTTCCGCCAGGTATGTTCAACCGGGAGACAAGTTTTCCCGCATCATCGATAACTTCATAGGCCTGATGATAAACCGGTGGAAGTCCCATGCTTCGAAGGGCTTCCCGCACGGTCCGCAGGTGTTCAGGATAAAGCAGGTCATCGGAATCCAGAAACGTGACGTAGGCTCCCCGGCTGACAGAAACTCCTGTGTTTCTGGCTGCAGCCCGCTCCCGGTTCTCCTGCCAGAGATATCTTATTCTGTCGTCCCCGATTGCCTCTACCACCGAACTTGTGTCGTCGGTACTTCCGTCGTCAACGATGATCAGCTCAAAGTCCTTTTCCTCCTGGTTCAGAACCGACGCGATTGTTTTCCCGAGCCGGCCTGCCCGATTGTGGGTGGGAATGATCACCGTGAAGAACGGGCTACTCATGATAGAGTTCCTCCAGTTTGTCCATCATGGTTGAAAGCTCAAAGTGTTTTCGTACAAGCACCGGTCCCTCTTTGCGAAACTGATCCTTGAGATCGGCACTCTCCCAAACTCTGACCATTGCTTTGAAAGTGGCTTCTTCATCACGATAGGGAACAATCAAGGCATGAACTTCATGTTGAACAACTTCCGCTGCTATTCCGGATGATGTAAATACTGACGGGATGCCGCAGGCGAGGGCCTCCACATAGGTTTGACCAAAAGCCTCACAGTGCTTGTCAACCGGAGTGTGAACATACACATCAAACAATCGATACAGTGCGGCCATGTCTTCCTCGAAAGGTATAAGCACCACATTTTCAGAAGGCAGCCCTGCAAGCAGCTCCCTGATTTTGGCATGATAGGGTCCGGTCGCATTAGCCAAAACCAGTTGTGCACCTTGGTGCCGTTGTTGGAACTTCCTGAAAGCGGCGATGGCAAACTGGATTCCCTTCCATTCAATGTGCCTTGCCACCACGCCAACACGGGGAGAGGTGCTATTCAAATTCCATTTTCTCCTTACATCCTCCACCCTGCTTAATCCGGGCGGATCAAAATGGTTGAACTGAAAGCCATGGGGAATACGCACCACTTTTTCCGATGGTATGCGCTCAAGGTCATGCAAGGCGTAGTCGGTAGCCTGGCTGATAGAAATGACTCTTGTGGCGAGTGCGTTACAAATGAGGTCTAACTTTATTCCCGCTGGCTCATATACATGGTGGAAGGTGCTGGTATGACGCGTATAGATTCTTTTGGGTACCCGGGCCAACCAGGCGGCCGTAAGCCCTGACAATGATGCGGCCAACAAGTGTGCGTGAACCACAGCAGGCTTGAGTCGGCGGAAAAGCCGGTAAAGTCTCCATGTAATCGCCGGCAGATCAGCTTTCCTGCGAAATCCGAATGAGACAACGCGAATGCCCCTGGATTCCAACTTTTTTTCCAGGGGCCCGGGAACCGGATTCAGGACAACGATTACAAAATCGTGCCTGAGTGCCAGCGCCTCCGCCACCCACCTTATGGCTTCGGAGTGGTTGAGGTCAGATACAATATAGATGATCGTAATCCCTCGATTCATGCAAGTGCGATCATATCGAAATGGCAATTGGAAAAATCCTCGTCGAGACGAACTGGCGAGTTATTTTCAGCGCGATTGAATCTCGAGTATCCGAGTTTCTGCAGATAGTTAATCAGTGCAACGGCAGAATCGCCCTGGTCCTTCAGGTTCTGGTCATCCACCTCAATAAAGAGTAACGGCTTAGATCTGGTCAGTACTTCGCCAGCGCCTTTCAGCACCTTTAGTTCATAGCCTTCGACATCGACCTTGAAGAGGTCTATCCTGCCCAGTTTGAGGACAGGTTCCACGTGATCCAATCGCCTGACGGGTATCTTTTGTCCCCCTCCCGCGTACCCTGCAGGAGCAACACGGTTGCCGCCCCGGTTGGACGGGGTTCGAGTTTCCAAGAGAATTTCACCGTCGCTTTCGCCCAGGCCAACCGTCAGAATGTCGAGGTTTGGTGGGTCGTTGAGCTGCACATTCATCAGGCAACGGCTCGCATTCAAGGGATCAGGCTCGAATCCAATTACCTGGCCCTTGTGTGCCGCGCGTGCCAACCGCAATGAAGTCCAGCCAATATTGGCGCCCACATCTAATACATTGTAGTTCTCACGGCACAGGTTGAACAGGCGGTCGGTACCAGGATCGGTGAATCCGAAGTAGAGAAAGTGTCCAATGTAATCACTGACGTCCACGACAAGCCTGATACCGTCTTTCTCGAATTGCCGAAGGCTTTCCGCACGGTATTGGTAAGGATTGGGAACGAATTTGCAAAGCAAAGAATTAGCAGGGCGTCCATTGGTTTGACGTGACAACCATCGCTCAAGCGCTGGAATCATCCAAACCCGACGGAAGAAATTGAGAACCCGGACACGAAGGGTCAGCTTCATCTTTTCAGACCACGGAGGTATCCACGATAGATCTTAGCCGCTTGAAGGTAACCAATCCCCGCGAAGGCAAGCCGGTCAAGCCATCCGACATTCGGAATATTTTGCAGAACTCCGAGAGCGACCCGATACACTCCGAGCAACATAGTGAGCAAAAGCTTTTTTGATGCAGAATATTGAATTGCCAAATGCCTGTAACCGCGATGGACAGCCACGGCCCTCGTGACTGACCTGCGCTCCTGGCTGTCGAGCCAGGCCGGCAATATGAGGCGGTCAGCTTCGTTGTGGTAAACGGCGATCCGTGTATCTATTCTGAACTTGACTCCAGCGTCCTTCAGCCGCAATGGAAAGTCGTAGTCTTCAAATCCGGCAAATGGAAATTTTTCATCGTAACCACCGCTCTTGATAAAGTCAGCACGCAAAACTGAGAGATGAAAACTCGCTACTGAAGCGGACTCAAAGAGGGCGTTCTCCTGCCACCCAGGATGTGAATACCATCCCTTGAACGTCGTTAAATTGCGAGCGAGCAAAAAGCGCCCGAAGGCAGTTCTGTGCAAGCTTTTTATCTGCTCAGGTGGGTAGGTCCAGTCCGGATTAAGTGCAATGCCCGGGTGCTGCGAATGAACGGTTAGCGTATGCGCAAGCGAAGCCCGGGTTATCAGCACGTCATCATCAAGAAACAACAGCATTTCACCTGTGGCCTCTTTTGCGCCGAGGTTTCGAGCCGCCGCCACGCCACGACCGTTATTCTGCATCAGTCTTATTCCGGAAGTGGCAACCGGGAGGCTTGGGGAAGCGATTGTTGAATCATTTACTGCGATAATCTCGGCATCCAGGTGCTTTATCGCATCAACAGCGCAACCAAGTGTTTGATCAAAAACAGCGCCCCGGTCACGGGTTGGGATAATTACGCTCAGTTTCATTCAAAGCCCCCGATGAATCCAAATGCATAGCGTCCAAACTGATCAATTGTCGCAGCTTTCAAAGAATATGTCACCCCAGGTTGCGATGACAGCTTTCCCATCAAAGGCAGCACGTATTCAGTTTTGTGCACATCATCAAAAACGATGAGGCCCCCAGGAGCAACTCGCGAGAGCACTTCACCGACGTATTGAATCCGGACATCAACCAGGTTAAGGTCATGCAACACACAGTTAAAACCAGATGTGGTGTGCTGCCGAAACTCCTCCAATGTCATGAGGTTATCGAGTCTCAAACGCTGATCATTCAAATACATCTTCGTGCGATGAAGCCATTTCGCATCGTCATCGACGGAGTAAACAGTAACGCCGGGGTTTTCTTTTGCATAGCGCCTAAACACGTAAGAACTGAACCCGGAACCCATATCGAGCAAGCGGGTCCAGCGGTTGATCCTGCAAAGGGCAAGGAGCAACGCCGATAATTCAACAGACACAGCCATCTCGTGGCTTGATACCTGGGTCACATAATGTTGGTGCGCATGATGTAATTCGGCACGGCATTCCCTGCACGCAGCCTGAAGCGTGATGTAGCCGGAGGAGGAGCGCTCAAAATCCTGGAATGACCGAACGGATAAAGCGTGGTAAGCAACCCTGGCCTTGTTAAGCAACCGACCGATCATCTTTATTATTCGTTTGAGTGAACACTCCAGGACACATCACGGATATAGATGCGGTTGAGCTGTTTGTCAGGCAACTGTCCCGCATCTGAAGTGGCCGTCGGGGCCACAGTAAACCGAAGGCAATCCCTGAGAACTTCAAGATCCCGAAAACCATTTCCAAGGTGAACATCCAGGCTGTAGTTGCCTTCAAAAAGCGGCAAGTAAGGTATCGACATGGCGAGATATCCATTGAAAACCGGTCGTTGGTCAGGCGATCTGGAATAATAATGGTTGTTGTTTATGCCGACCAACGGTGATTGCTGGTTGTCTTTAATGATGATCCCCAGAACAGGAGCCTCAAGTGCGACTTCAGAAACAAAATGGACGCGGACCTCCAATCTGCAGCCCATGTATAATGTGCCTGAGGTCATTCCGTCGCACATTAGCTCAACGCGCTTGATAACACCCTTGTTGGATTCAAAGAAACCCGACACGCCTTGTGCTTCGTCCCCAATTGAGTCGACATACTGCTGAATAATTGATTCCGGCGCACCCATGCTGGTGAGCCGGCCGCCAGCAAGCAGAATAGCCCTCGAACACAAACGTGTTACGGCCGCAAGGTTGTGGCTGACGAAAAGAACGGTCCTTCCGCCGCTGGTGACATCCTCCATTTTACCCAGACACTTCCGCTGAAACTCCGCGTCACCGACTGCCAGCACTTCGTCGATGAGCAGGATCTCTGGCTCGAGGAAAGCTGCCACGGCGAATGCCAGGCGCAATTGCATCCCGCTGGAATAGTACTTCAACTGCGTATCGAGGAATTTTTCCGTACCGGCAAAATCGATGATGGCATCGAATTGCTTGTCAATCTCACGCCTTTTCATTCCAAGGATCGACCCGTTGAGGTACACATTCTCCCGACCGGTCAGTTCCGGATGAAACCCTGTTCCCACCTCCAGCAAGCTGGCCACCCTTCCCCTTCCGATAACACGTCCCTTAGTAGGCGGAGTGATCCTCGAGAGAATCTTCAGGAGCGTCGACTTACCTGCCCCGTTGCGACCAACAATCCCCAGGCACTCTCCCGCATCCACCGATACGTTGATATTGTCCAGCGCCCAGAAGTCTTCACGGCTTTCCCGGTGGCGGCTAAAGATTCCGGCCAATGATTCACGAAGACTCAAGTACGGCCTGGCCTCGTGGCTAATCCTGAATTTTTTCGATACGCCCTGGATTTCAAGTACTGGTTTCATGGGAGATCAGGCCAGGTCGGCAAAGTAGGCCTCGGTCTTACGGAAATAACCCAGCCCGAGCACAAGGAGGAGCAGACTTGAACCCAGGCTTATGCAAAGCAAGGTGAGATCAGGGTCACTCTCTGAAAATGGAAGCCGAAACACGGTAATTGCGGCAAACATTGGGTTTAGCGCGGCAACTTTCTGAACCCATAAAGGCTTGATTAATGAAATGGGGTAGATCACGGGGGAAACAAACAGGAGTACCTGAAGGAGGAATGGGATTACGTACTGAAAGTCTCTGTACTTGATATTCAAGGCGGCTAAGAGGCAACCAGATCCAAGTGTTGCTATGATGGTAAGGAGCGTTCCGGCAGGCCAGTAAACAAGCGCCTTGAAGAAATCTATTTCCGGTGCGTAGTAGAGGATTACCGGAATGAAGATGATGGACGCTGCCAGGAAATCAAAAAGCGAGACCAGGACGGACGAAATTGGAACGATCAGCCGCGGAAAGTAAATCTTGCGGATAATGGGTGCGTGACTGATCATGCTGTTACCTGCCCCGGTGATCCCAGAAGAGAAAATCAGCCACACCATCAGCCCGGAGAAAACGAAAACAGGGTAAGACATCCCCTCTGAGGGAACATCCAGCGCGCGACCGACAAAGAGGCAAAAAATGACAGCCAGCAGCAAGGGTTGAAGTACCGCCCACAAGAGTCCCAGTATCGTCTGGCGGTACTTCACCTTGATGTCCCGCCATGTAAAAAAGAAAAACAACTCCCGATACTCAACCAACTCGCGGAGATTCAGGCCAAGGGTGTTTTTGGGCTTCAATTCGAAAATATGATCTTGCTCGCGCGGCATGTTCCAGTTGTACCCTGGATCGGGTTTTCGAGGCAAAAATGCAGAAAATTA
>Ga0187893_10001924_pt1 | contig 47363 bp, 29 predicted proteins | sample MA1701074metaG_FD_139574 | JGI IMG/M metagenome (GOLD analysis project Ga0187893, IMG submission 139574) | White microbial mat communities from a basaltic lava cave in the Kipuka Kanohina Cave System on the Island of Hawaii, USA - MA170107-4 metaG ... | reverse complement strand
GGGGCCGGGGCCGGGGGCGGGGCGGCGGCCGGGGTCGGGGTCGGGGTCGGGGGCGACGGGGGAGCGGGGGCGGCGGGGACGGGAACGGGGTCCGGTTCGGCAGCGGCCGGCCCATCCGCGGGCGTGGGGGCGAGCGCGGGCGCGGCGGCCGACGCGACCGCCGGCGCGGGCCCGGGCCCCGGAGCGGACGCGGGCACCGGATCGGCGGCCGTCCGGTTCGGCCCGACGAGCATGGCGGCGGCGACCGCGGCGGCCGCGAGCAGGCCCGTGGCGATCCCGAAACGGAAGCGGCGCGCCTGGATGCGTTCGGCCCGCTCGGCCCTGGCGACGAGCGCCGGGATCTCGCGGGCGATCTCGTCGAGACGGCGCTGGTGGGCGGCGACGGCGTGCTCGAGGGCCTCGATGGCCTCGGTCTGGCGCTCGGCCTCGTCCGGCAGGGCCTCGACCGCGTCGGCCAGGGACTCGGCGCGCTCGAGGAGCGCGAGCGTCCGCTGGTCGCGCCGCGCGATGCCGCGCTCGACCTCGTCGAGGCGCCGGGCGAGGGCCGCGATCCCGATCGTCTGCGGCAGCCGGAACGGGATCGGCGTCGGCTCGGGCGGGCCGACGGCCGTGAGCTCGTTGGCCCGGGCGGCCGCCAGCTCGGCCTCGCCCTCCACGATCACCTGGGCGCCCTTCAGGCGTGCGATCGCCTTCTTCACGTCGCTCACGGTCCCACCTCCTCCCCGGTCTCAGATCGGCCTACCGGCGTCCGCGGCTTGAGGGTATACTCGCGGCGGAGGCTCCTTCCCCATGTCCAAGGACGTGATGCAGCGCCGGATCGAGGCGTTCCTCGACGGGCGGCGGATCGCCCTCCTCGGGGCCACGAACAAGACCGAGAAGTGGGGCTACAAGATCTACCAGGCCCTGAAGCGCGCCGGTTACGACGTCTTCCCGGTGAACCCGGTGGTCGAGGCGATCGACGGCGACAAGGTCTACCCGCGCCTCGACGCGGTGCCGCCGCCCGTGGACGGCGTCTCGCTCGTGATCCCGCCGTCGGCGACGGAGCAGGCCGTCCGGGCGGCGCGCGAGCTGGGCCTGACCCGCGTCTGGATGCAGCCCGGCGCCGAGAGCGAGGACGCCATCGAGTTCTGCGCGCGGAACGGCCTCGAGTGCATCCACCACCGGTGCGTGCTGGTGGAGATGGGAGCCTAGGACCGGGACCCCGACCCATGGACCTCGAGCTCGGGCCGTTCGAGATCGCCGGGCTCAAGATCGGCCACGCCGAGGACGCGGGCGCGCTCACCGGCTGCACGGCGCTCGTCTGCGAGGCCGGCGCGCGCGCGGCCGTGGACGTCCGCGGCGGCGCCCCCGGCACGCGCGAGGCGTCGGCCCTCGACCCGCTGAACCTCGTGCCGGCGATCCACGCCCTGCTGCTCACGGGCGGGAGCGCCTTCGGGCTCGACGCCGCGGGCGGCGTCATGGCGGCGCTCGAGGAGCGCGGCGTCGGCTTCCCGACGCCGGCCGGCGTCGTCCCGATCGTGCCGGCGGCCGTCATCTACGACCTCCGCCTGGGCGACGCGCGCCGGCGCCCGGACGCCGCCATGGGGCGGGCGGCGGTCGAGGGGGCGCATCCCTCCGGCGGCCGCGAGGGCAACGCCGGCGCCGGCACGGGGGCGACCGTCGGCAAGGTCTTCGGGATCGAGGGCGCGGTGAAGGGCGGGATCGGCATGGCCTCGTGCCGCCTCCACGGCTCGGGCGCGCGCGTCGGCGCGCTGGCGGTCGTCAACGCCTTCGGCGACGTCCTCGACCCGGCGACGGCCCGGATCGCGGCCGGCGCGCGCCGGCTCGACGGCTCGGGGTACGCGGACACGGTCGCCGTCCTGACCGGCCTCGCCCCGCCCCGGGAGCCGTGGCCCACGGCGGAGAACACGACCCTCGTCGCCGTCGTCACCGACGCCCCCCTCTCGAAGGCCGGGCTCGGGCGCGTCGCCCGCATGGCGCACGACGGGATCGCGCGGGCCGTGCGGCCGGCGCACACCATGTTCGACGGCGACGTCGTCTACGCGCTGTCGCCGGCCGAGGGACCGGCGCCGGACGATGCGGCGTCGAACCTCGTCGCGATCGCCGGCGCCGAGGTCGCCGCGGCCGCCATCCTGCGCGGCGTGCGGATGGCGCGGGCGGCGGGCGGCGTCCCGGCCGCCGCCGACCTCGACGGGGCGGGGCGCGCGCGATGAAGCGGCGCGAGACGCGGACCGGGGCGGCCATCCGGGACGACGCCGGCCTCGCGGCCGAGGGCGGCGACGGCGACCGCATCGGCAAGACCGAGCGGATCCTGAACCTCGTCTCCTTCCTCCTGAAGGAGCGCGAGCCCGTGCCGTTCCGCGTGATCGCGGCCTCGGTCGAGGGCTACCGCGACGCGACCGACCCGAAGTCCCTCGAGCGCAAGTTCGAGCGCGACAAGCAGGCCCTGAAGGAGATGGGGATCCACATCTCCTACGTGACGTCGGGGCCGCGCGGCGACGGCTACCTCCTGCGCCCGCAGGACTGCTTCCTCGACCGCCTGGAGCTGGCGCCGCACGAGGCCGCGCTCCTGAACCTCGTGAGCGAGCTGGCGATCCGCAAGGGCGGCGAGGCCTTCAGCGCCGACCTCATGACGGCGCTCCAGAAGCTCCGCTTCGACAGCCCGCCGCCGCCCGGGACGGCCGACCCGGGCGCGGGCCCGGGCGGGAGCGCGGCCTGGGAGCGGTCGCTCATCGACCTCGACCTCATGAGCGGGCTCAGGGCCGACCCGAACCTCGAGCCGCTCGTGACGGCCATCCTGAGGGGGCGGCGGGTCGCGTTCACCTACTACGCGATCACCCACGACGAGACGCGTCGCCGCGAGATCGAGCCGTACGGGCTCGGCTACTTCTCGGGCGCCTGGTACGTGACGGGCTTCGACCTCGAGCGGCGGGCGACCCGCTCGTTCAGGCTCGACCGGATCCGGGGGGCGGTCGAGGGGGTCGGCCCCGACCGCGCCTTCGAGGCGCCGCGCGGCTTCCGGATCGGCGACCACCTGCGGGTCGCCGAGTGGCGGCTCGGCGCCGAGGCGGCCGCGGGCGGCGACGTCGCGATCGAGGTCGGGCCGGCGATCGCCTGGTTCGTCGAGGACCTGCTCGCGAGCCCGGAGGCGATCGAGGAGCGGCCGGACGGGAGCGCCGTCCTCCGGATCCGCGAGCGCGACCGGGGCGCGTTCCTCCGCTGGGCGCTCGGGCACCTGCGCCACGTGCGGATCCTCGGGCCGGACGACCTCCGGGAGGCGCTCCGCGCCGAGCTCGAGGCCATCCGCGGCCTCTACCTCGAGGTCGACCCGGCGCTCGCCCCGTCCGCCCGGGCCGAGGCGGCGGCCGCCGCCCCCGCCGACCCGTCGCTCGGGCGGCGCGGGCGGCCGCGGCGCGCGAGGCCTTCGCCGTGAGCGACCCGAAGCGGCGCATCCAGCGCATCCTCACCCTGATCCCGTTCCTCCGGAAGAACCCGGGGACGCCGCTCGAGACGCTCGGGCGCTTGACGGGCTCGCCGGCGGAGGAGCTCGTCGGCGACCTGAACCGGATGCTGCTCTGCGGCGTGCCGCCCTACATGCCGCACGACTACATAGGCGTCGACATCGAGGGCGAGCGCGTCTCGCTCCGGTTCGCCGACCACTTCAAGCGGCCGATCCGCTTCACCCTCAAGGAGGCGCTCGCCCTGAAGCTCGCCCTCGAGTCCCTGCCGGCGGGCGGCGACGCCGCCTACCGCGAGGCGCGGCGCACGCTGCTCGCGAAGATGGACGGGATCCTCGGGAAGGAGGCCGGCCCGGCGCGCGTCGCCGGCCGCCTCGAGACCGTGCGCGGGCGCGAGACGGCGACGCTGACGGCCCGCGGGCGCGAGCGGGTCGAGCGCGTCCTCGCCGCCGTCGCCCGCGGGATCGCCGAGCGCCACCCGCTCGAGATCGAGTACTACTCGGCCTCGAGCGACGCCCTGCGCGCCCGCCGGATCCAGCCCTACGGGGTCGTCGACCAGGACGGCGAGACCTACCTCGTCGCCCTCGACGGCCTGCGCAAGCGCGTGCTGCCGTTCCGCGTCGACCGCGTGCGCGCCGCCCGCGTCCTCGAGGACGAGCGCTTCACGGTGCCGGCGCGCTTCACCCTCGACGCCTACCGCAAGCGCGAGATGAAGTTCCCGAAGCGGCCGGCCCAGACGGTCAAGGTCCGCTTCGCGCGCGAGGTCGCCCGCTGGGTGCGCGAGGACCGCGACTACCGCGGCGAGCCGGTCGAGGAGACGCCCGAGGGCGACCTCATCGTGACCCACAAGGCCGGCAGCCTGCCGTTCCTCGTGAACCGCCTGCTCCAGTACGGCAAGAACGCCGAGGTCCTGTCTCCGCCCGAGGTCCGGGCCGAGATGCGCCGGACGCTCGACCGGGCGCTCGAGGCGGTCGCCGGGCCTAAGGGAGCGTGAAGCTCTCGAGCGACGCGCGCACGAGCGGGTTCAGGTCGGGGCGCGCCTCGAGGGCGGCGACGGCGGCCCCTAAGTCCGCCCGGGCCCGCTCGGGGAGCGCGTAGGCCGGGTCCCAGCCGAAGAGGAAGTAGACGAGCTCGAGCGCGTTCCGCGCCTGGAGATCGTTCCCCTCCCGGAGCGCCCGCAGGATGGCCTTCGCCGCGACCTCGGGCCGGTACGCCGCCCGGATGGCGGGCGCGAGCGGCTGGTAGTTGGGCGGGTCGGCGATGTCGAGGAGCACGTCGTCGAGGAGGGCGCGCTTCCTCGCCTCGTCGAGGTGCGGGAGGAGCCCGCCGGCGACCTCGAACGCCCGCCCGTGGTCGGCGTCGGGGTCGACGGCGTCGAAGCGCAGCGGCGTCAAATAGTACGCGAGAAACGCGACCACCGCGTTCTGGACGTCGGGGTCCTCCGCGGCGCCGAGGGCCTCGGCTCGCGAGAGGCCGGCGATCGCGTCGTCGAAGAGGACGAGGTGCGCGGCCGCGTCGGTGAAGGCGACCGCCGGCCGCCGGGGCACGTGCCGCTCGATCAGGGCCCGGTAGGCGGCCGCCTCGTCCGTTCGGGCCGGCTTCGATCTCACGTCAAGTAGGTGCCGCCGCCGGTCGACGGCCCTTCGTCGCTCGGATCGGACTCGATGTGGCGGCGGGTCACCGGCCTCGCCGGCCCGGGCCGTACCTGCGGCCCGTCGTCGTCGTCGTCGTCGTCGTCGCCGCCAGCCGAGATGTAGCTGCCGGCCGCCCTCGACGGTCCCTGGTCGTCGTCGTCCATCGAGGCCCCCGGACCCGCCGGCGGGGCGGCCTCGAGGCGGCGCTTCGCGTGGGCCGTGCGCAACCGCGCCTTCGCCCGATCCTCGTCGATCGGCCCGGCCTCGATCGCCCGGCCGTAGGACGTCTCGGCCCTGGCGTAACACTCCTCGGCCTTCTCCTTCTTCCCCATCGCCTCGTAGGCCTGGGCCATCGAGAAGTACGTGTCGGCGACCTGCTGCTCCGTGAGGGTCGCCCTCCGCTCCCCGTCCAGCTCGAGAATGGCCTTGCCCCGGAGGAGGCGCTTCGTGTCCGAGTCGCCGGGCTTCTCCAGGTTCTCGAGGTAATGAGCCAGGACCTCTCGCGGGAAGTCCCTGGCCTTGATGCCGGTCTTGGGCATGCCGTAGGCGGTGACCCGCACGTTGTCCAGGTTCCTGACGCCCATCTCCTCGAGCCGCTGGAGGACCGGGATGAGCGAGTGCGGCATGGGGTGATAGTGACCGCTCATGTTCGTGATGCGCGCCAGCGCGCCGTTGCGGATGTCCATCTCGCCTGCCGCCGCGACGTCGCCGCCGGCGAGGAAGCTCGAGTGGTGGAGGACGAAGGTCGCCTGCCTGCCGATGAAGATCTCGCCCTCGCGATTCATGACGAAGATGGCGAGGCCCATGGGGTTGACGGCGCCGCCCCCGACGTTGCTCGAGCAGCTCGCGGTGTCGATCGGGCCCGGGGCCGCCGGAGACGCCGCCCTGCTCCCCGGCCTCTTGACGAACCTGGGATCGTTCTCGAGGTCGCCGGCGGCGCTGCGGTAGAGGCGCCCGCCCTCGACGTAGACCTTGAACCGCTCGCGTTCCTCAGGGTTGCGCAGGTATCTCGTTCGACTTCCCTTCCTCTTGGCTTCGTCCTCCTTCCACTCCTCTTCGGTCCAGCCCTTGAGGGCCCCTTCTTCCACGTGCTTGTCGCGGAACTCCTTCGCCTTCCAGATCGACTCGTCCTCGCCCGCATATCCCGGCAGACGGTGGATCTTGCGGCTCTTGACCGGGCCGTGGTCGAAGACGCCCCGCGTTCTCCCGGAAGACGAGGTCGTGGTCGAAGTCGAGGTCGTGGTCGACGGGCCCTCGTCGTCCGACTCCGCGTTGAACCCCATCTCGGGCTCGAGGCCGCCGACATCTCCCCCGCTGACGTAGGTGAGCCTGGGCGTGGGCTGCGGCGGAGGCGACGCCGGCGGCGTCTCCGAGGCCGCGGGCTTCGCCGGCGTCCCCGTCGAGAGCGACTGGCCCCCGGCATCCCTTCTCGACCAGTAGGTCTTGAGGCGCGAGATCGGGAAGGCGCTCTGCGGGATGGCGGACGCGTGCGTGGCGAGGTCGCCCGACGCCGCCCGGGCCTCCTCGCCCTGGCCTTCGGACTCGGACTCGTCCGAGGCCCCGTCGTCCGCGCCGGCCTCCCGGGTCGGCTCGTGGGCCGTCTCGGTCTCGGTGCGCTCCGGGTTGCTGCCCGAGTGCGGCGCCTCGAAATCGGCCGGGTCGCCGTCGCCCTCCCCCTCGCTCTCGTCCTCGTCCGTCCCATCGTCGACGGGCTGACCGGCGTAGGCATAGGGGTGCCGCGGGGGGTCCGTGTCGCCGGAGCGCTGGATCGCGGGGTGCTCCTCCGCCGTCTCCGTCCCGTGCCCGGAGAGGCCGCCCTCCGAGAACTGGCCCGGCGCGAACAGGGGATCTCCGCCGGTGGTGAAGGCGTGCGCGCCGAGCTCCGCGGCCGCGTCGCCGCCGTGACGGACCTGGACGTCGGAGAGGTCCGGCGCGGTCGCCCCCGAGCCGGGGAAGCCGCCCCCCGTCCGGGCGGAGAGCGGGCGATCCCGCGGGACGTCGTCGCCGAGGAGCTTCTGGATCCCCATCTCGCGGCCCATGAGGGGGATCTCGAGCTGCGGCCGGCCGGCGAACCGGAGGATGTCGCGGGCGAGCTGCTGGCCGACCTGGACCGCCAGGCGCTCGGGCGTGTCGGCGTAGATCGGGAGGTCGGCATCGAGCTGGACCGACCGGAGCGAGATCCGGTACTGCTCGCTCGCCTGCTGGAGCGCCTTCAGGCACTCCCGCTTCGCCCGGACGACGATCTTCTGGGTGCGCACCTCCTCGATGCGCGTGTGGCGGAAGCCGCTCGGGAAGAGCACGTGGTGCGTGAAGCCGCCGACCCGGATGCCCGGGCCCCCGGTCTCCTCCCAGAGCCGCGCCGTCCGCTTCTCGGCGTCGCGCGCCTGCTTCTCCCACTCCCGGCTGACGCGCATGCCGTGCCGGCGCACCTGGAGGATGTGCTGGGCCTCGTGGGCGATGAGCCCGACGCCCTCGGGCTTCTCCTCGTTCAGGCGGCCGCGGTTGAAGAAGAGCTTCTCGCCCGCCTGGAACGCCCGCGCGCGCACGCGCTGGGCCGCGGTCTCCGCGAAGGAGTCCGAGTGGACCGAGACGAACGAGAGGTCGCGCCCGAAGTAGCGCTCGAGGAAGTCGCGCACGCGCGGCTCGAGCGGCCGGCCCCGGCTCCGGCGCAGGAGGGCGAAGAACGGGATCGGCTTCGTCGGCCTCGGGCGCCGGCCGGCCGCCCGGGCCCGGGCCATCTGGCGGCGCCGGAGCTCGCGCGCCCGCTCGAGGGGGGAGAGCACGAAGTGGCGGGCCCTCGGCTGCCCGAGCGGCATCTCGGGGGCGAGCAGACGCGTCCGCGTCTCGGGGGCCTTGACGCCGCCCAGCGTCCGCCGCTGCCGCTCGCTCCTCTTGAGGGCCAGCGTCTCGCGCCCGTGGGCCGCGAGGAAGAGCGCGAGCGCCGGGCCGCCGTAGCGGGTGAGGCTCCGGACCCTGAGCCTCAGCCAGAGGCGGGCGCGGTGCCGCTGCCGCCGCTCGTCGGCGCGCTTGCGGCGCCGGAGCTCCCGGAGGAACCGGGCGAAGGCGCGTTGCGACGGCGTCAGGTCGAGGTACTGGACCGCCGGATGGGCGACGCCCGCCTCGAGGGTCTTGATGTCGTCCTTCAGGTGGACCGGGCGCGTCCCCGCCGTGTCGCGCCACGCGCGGACGAGGACGTCGCGGTGCCGGTCGAGCCACGCCCGGTGGCGGCGGCGCAGCCAGAGGACGCGGTGCTTTCGCGCCCGGCGGCGCATGTCGGGGGCGGCGAAGCGATGGCGGCGGAGCTCGCGGATGCGACGGATCTGCTCGCGCTCCATGGCCGTCATCTCGTGGTACGCGACCGCCGGGTGGTCGAGCGCGGACTCGAGGAGGCGGGCCTCGTCGCGCGGGCCCATCTCGGCCCGGCGCGGGCGGCGCCGCAGGTGGTCCTCGATGAGGCGGCGGCGCTGGAGCTGCTGGAGGATGCGGCGGCGGCGCGCGGCCGCGAGCCCGCCCTGGAGGATCCGGCCGAGGCGCCGGGCCGCGAGCCCCTGGCGCAGACACGCCCGCTGGACCGGCGTCAGCTCGTGCAGGCTCGTGGCCGCTCGCCCCGTCGGCGGGACGGCGGGCCGGACCAGGTCCGGAGCCGGGGGCGCGGGCGCCGCGGGCCTCGGCCGGCCGAGCAGGAGCGTGTGCAGGCGGGCGCGGCGGCGGCGGGCGATGTCGCGCAGGCGCTTCGCCCGGGCGCGCTGCGCCGGCGTCAGGTGGTGGACGGCGATCGCCGGATGCGCGACGGCCTCCTCGAGCAGCTGGGTGTCGTCTCGCGGCCCGAGGGGCCGGATGCCGGCGCGGTCGCGCCGCCTGAGGATCTCGAGCCGGCGGCGGCGCCGCTCGGCCGGCGTGACAGCGCGGCGGCGGACGACGGCGTGCAGGCGGCGGCGCGCCTGCAGGCGCGCGAGCAAGCGGCGCCGGCGGCGCGCGCGCAGACGGCGCCTGGTCTCGGCGCGCTCTCGCAGGCGGGCGCGCTGGGCCGGGGTGAGCTCGTGGAAGAGGATCGCCGGGTGCTCGATCGCCGGGAGCGGCTCGTCGTGGCCTTCCGGCGCGAGGGGACGCCCGGGGCGCGGCAGCAGGGGCCGGGGCCGCGGGTGGAGGAGCCCCGGCGAGCGGCGCCGCAGGCGGAGGAGCAGGGCGAACCGGCGGCGGCGCGACGCGTCCGAGCAGAGGAGCTCGAAGAGCGAGCGGCGGCGGCCGGCCTCGCCGGCGATCCGGCGGCGCTCGGCGTCGTCGCGTTCCTGGACCAGGCGGCGCGCGCGGGCGCGGTCGGCCGGCGTGAGGACGTGGGTGTCCATGGCCGGGTCGCGGAGGTCCGCGGCCAGGGCGGCGGCATCGGGCGGCGGGGCCTCGTGGCGGCCCCGCACCGGTGCCTCGAAGGCGATGATGCCGTGGCGCCGGAGCAGGAACTTGCGGTGCCGGGCGACGAGCTCGGCGAGCTTCCGGCGCTTCGCCTCCCGGCGCTGGCGCCTCGCGATCTCGGCCAGGCGCTGGCGGGCGACGAGCAGCCTCAGGCGGCGGCGCTCGGCCGGCGTGAGCGGGCGCCGGCCCTGCGCCGGGTGGCGGCGGCCCAGGAGCTGCCTCAGGTCCGCGACCTCGGCGAGCGACAGCGGGTGGCCCGGCAGCCCGACGGGGCGCAGCCCGGGGGCGGGCGGCGTCGGCGTCAGGCCCTTGCGGTCGACGGGCTCTACGGCGTGCGTGCTCGCGTCCGCGGGCCGGACGTGGAAGCGGCGGCGGCGAAGGAGGGCGCGGCGGCGGCGGAGGCGGCGGGCGCGCCGGTCCATCGTCCGGCCGACGGAACCCGGGCCCTCGTGGCGCGGGCGCTCGGGGGACGAGCCGAAGGGCAGGACGATCCCCTGGAACGGCCGGATCGCGCCGGCGGTCGGGTGGCCGCCCGGCTCGCCCATGAGGCCGGAGGTCCCGGCCGGGCGGACGATGGGCCGGCGGCGGCGCTTGAGGAGGGCGCGGCGGCGGAGGAGGCGCTTCGCGCGGCGCTCGGCGACGCGCCCGACGGTGCCGCCCTCGTGGACGGGGCGCGCGGGGTGCAGGCCGCCCGGGAGCATGGGCGGCTGGAAGGGGCGGATCGCGCCCGAGGTCGGGTGGCCGCCCGGCTCGTCCATGAGGCCGGACGTGCCGGCCGGGCGGATCATGGGGCGGCGGCGGCGCTTGAGGAGCGCGCGGCGGCGCAGGAGGCGCTTCGCGCGGCGCTCCGCGACGCGCCCGACGGTGCCGCCCTCGTGGATCGGGCGCGCGGGGTGCATGCCACCCGGGAGCGTGGGCGGCTGGAAGGGGCGGATCGCGCCCGAGGTCGGGTGGCCGCCCGGCTCGTCCATGAGGCCGGACGTGCCGGCGGGGCGGATCATCGGCCGGCGGCGGCGCTTGAGGAGCGCGCGGCGGCGCAGGAGACGCTTCGCCCGGCGCTCGGCGATGCGCCCGACGGTGCCGCCCTCGTGGATCGGGCGCGCGGGCTGCATGCCGCCCGGGAGCACGGGCGGCTGGAAGGGGCGGATGGCGCCCGAGGTCGGGTGCCCCGCGGGCTCGCTCGCGAGGCCGGAGGCGCCGGCGGGGCGGACGATGGGGCGGCGGCGGCGCTTCAAGAGCGCGCGCCGGCGGAGGAGGCGCTTGGCCCGACGCTCGGCGACCCGCCCGACGGTGCCGCCCTCGTGGCGCGGCCTGTCCGGGTGCGCGCCGCCCGGGACGCCGACCGGCTGGGCCGGCCGCACAGCCCCCGTCGTGGGCATCGTCCCGTGGTCGCCCTGGATGCCGGACGTGCCCGCGGGCCGGACGCGCAGCGGCCGGCGGCGGAGCAGGGCGCGCCGGCGCTGGAGCCGCTTCGCGCGGCGCTCGGCGGCGAGCCCGATGGACCCCGGGCGCGCCGGCCGCGGCCCCTTCCCGCCCGGCAGCCGCTCGCCCTGGACCGGACGGCCGATCTCGTGCGTGGGCTGCCCCGGCGCCGCGACGGGCTGGCCGGGCGGCCGGGTCGAGACCGGCTGGACATCGTGCCGGCGGATGATGCGGCTCGCGCGCTGCTCCGCCGTGAGCCCGCAGGAGCCGGGCCCGGGGACGTGGCGCGGCGGCTGGACCTTGGTCGGGTCGGTGCCGGCCGGCGGCGCGACCGAGAGGCCGGCCTCGTCCGGCGGGTGCATCGGCACCATCGGGCGGCGCCGGAACGTCGCGATCCGGCGGCGCTTCGAGATGCGGCGGCCCTCGCCCAGGGCCCCGATGCCGGCCGAGCCCGGGCCGGCGTGGGGCGGCCGCGACGGCGGCGGCTTGAGGGCGCTGGTCGGCTGGCCCGGTGGCACGGGCTGCTGAGACGGATGCACCGGAAGCGGCTCGCGCGGGAACGGCTGCGGCGGCTGGACCGGCTTCGGGGCCGCGTGGGGCGCGCCGGTCGTGGGTCGGCCGGGACCCTTCGCCCGCAAGCGGTGCTTGCCCTCGATGCGCCGGGCGTGCCGCTCGGCCTTCATGCCGGTCGAGCCGGGGCCCTTGGGCGGCGGCGGCTTCGGGGCGGCCGGCGCCTTCGGCGCGGCGGCGGCGGGCGCGCTCGGGGCCGCGGGCGCCGGCTGGCCGGGGAACGAGCGGATCCGCGTCCCGTGGCTCGTCTGGCCGATCGCGGGGATGCCGCCCCCCACGCTCGCGGCGCCCTGGGCGATGCCGGCGGCGGGCGACTGCGACTCCTGGGCGGGCCTGGCCGGCGGCTGCGTCGCCGGGCCGGGCTTCGCGGGCTGGGCCGGCTGCCCCGACTGGGCGGGCTTCGCGGGTTGGGCCGGCTGCCCCGACTGCGGCGGCTTTGCGGGCTGCGCGGGCTTCGCCGGTTGGGCGGGCTGGGCGGGCTGCGCGGGCTGCGCGGGCTGGCCGGGCTGCGCCGTCGCCCCCGGAGCCCCCTTCTGCTGGGCCTTCAGGGCCTTCTTGGCGGCGGCGTGCCGGCGCTCCTCGAGCGCCTTCGCCTGCTTGCTCGTCGGCCCCCCGGCCACCCCGGGTCCGGGCCCCGCTCCGGGGGCGCCCGGCGCGCCGGGGCTGCCCGCGGAACCGCCCGGAGCCGGCCCGCCGGGGTCGCCGGCCTGCGCGCCGAGGGCGCCCTTCGGCCGGGCCTTGAGCCCCTTCTTGGCCGCCGCCCGACGCTGCCTCGCGAGCCTCTTCCGCTGCTTCCTCGAGAGCTTCGACGGCGGCTTCGCCCCGGACCCGCCCGCTCCTCTGGCGTTGGACGCGAGGGGCGCCCGCGCTCCGGCTCCGTCATCGGACGTCGGGAACGGCTGGTCCTGCTGCGGCGGCATGTTTCCTCCCGGAGCCCTCACGGGTGATGACGTAGCGCCTTGCGCCGGAACATCTTCTCTTGATCAACCGCAAATCATAGCGCCGCCGCAACCTGAATGCAATCCGGCAGGCGTGGAGGCCAGGAAACACGACGGCTCCCGGGCGTGGCGCCCGGGAGCTCAGGCGGACTGTGGGTTTGCGGGCGGTGCGTCGACCCTTGAAACGCGGACGCGGGGCTTCGAGACCCGTCAGCCCTGGAGGGCGTTGCCCTCCTTGAACAGCGCCTCGGCCGCGCCGTAGAGGGCGATGACCTTCTGGGCCGCGATCGGGATGGCCCTCGGCTCCGACAGCTCGCTGTACGCGATCATCTTGAACTGGTTGTACTCCTGACCGCCGAGGGCGAACTTCGAGAAGCCCTCGCCGTACTTGCGCTCGGCGTCCGGCTTTATGGGCTTCCCCTGGGCCTTCAAGCCGTTGCACTTCCCGGCGGCCTGGGCGGCGCGGTTGCGCGCCGCCGAGATGGCCCCCTCCTGCTGCTGCGTGACGCTGGTCTTCTCCGACCGCTTCTGGGCGAGCTCCTCGTTCGCCTTCGCCCGCCAGCCGCCGGGGCCCCACTCATCATCGTGCGAGGTCTTGACCTTGTCCGCGGCCTTGGCCTCCTCCTCCGACTCCTTCTCCTGCTTCTTCGTGTAGAAGTCGGAGATCTTGTCCGGGTCGGACTCGCCCGCGGGCGGGAACTCCTTGTCGAAGAGCCCGATCCCGAGGTGGGACCGCATGTAGCGGTCGCGCTGGCCGAAGCCCGAGTTGAAGGTCCCGAGGACGTTCGACCGCCACTGAGCGTAGGCGTAGCGGCGGATCCCGGGACCGAACGTCCCGTACACCTGCCCGGAGATCTCGTCGCGCCGGCCGCTCAGGTACCGGACGAGCTCGGCGCGCACCTCCTCATCGCTCGCGCCCTTGAACGCCGGGTTCTCCCTCAGCTTGCCCATCATGGTGCCCAGCCGGCGGGCGCCCTCGGCGGCCCCGTTCGAGAACGCATCCCCGGTGCCTCCGCCCCCGCCGCCGAGGCCGAGGCCGCTCATGACGCCGGCGCAGTAGCCATCCGCGTTCCGGTTGGCGGCGCTCGCGTAGGCCTGGTCCTCCTTGTACTCGAGGAGGGACTTGGTCGCCGCCGCGAGCGTGAGCACCCCGCCGACGACGAACGAGAGGGGAATGGCGGCCGCGATGATCGCCTCGGCGCCGCCGGCGGTCGCCCCCGTCTCGACGGCCGTCTCGGCGGCCGTCTCGGCGACCTTCTGGCCGGCCCTCTCCGCGACCCACTGGGCGATCCCCGCCTTGTTCGGCTCGAGCGAGAGCTTGCCCGAGATGGACGCCTCCCCCGACACTATTCCCTTCGGGGCCTCGGTCCGGGCCGAGAAGGTGAACTTCTTGCCGCCGGACGCCGCGATGTTGGGCAGGTCGAACTTCCACTCGCCGTCGACGCGCTTGAGGGAGACGACCGTGATCGTGCCCTTGCAGAAGACGCCGTTCGCGAGGACGACCTCGACCTCGCCCGCGAGCGACCCGGCGACGAAGTTGTCGTCGTCGTCCTTCGAGAGGAACGTGGGCGAGACCTTCCACCCGATCTCCTTGACCTCGAAGCTCTTGGCCCCCTCGTTCTCGGAGATCTTGCCGGCGACCTCGACCTTCAGGCCGTCGTCCCAGCCCGGGGTGATCTGGACCTTGTCGGCCTCCTCCGGGACGAAGGAGCCCTCGAAGCCGACCTCGATCGTGCCCTTGACCTCGACGAAGCGGTTCCCGCCGAGCCGCCTCGGCTCGAAGAGCGGCTTGTTGAAGGCGATCTTGAAGCCTCCGGCGACGACGTCCTTCTTCGCCTCGGCCTCGCGCTTTTGCTGGGGCGCATCCGGGAACAGCCCGGGCGGCGGCGCCGTGGGCGGCGGCAGCTCGGGCGCCGAGCGCTCGCGCTCGCCGGCCTCCTGCTTCTGGATGACGACCGGGCGCTCGCGGCCGATCGGGATCTCGAGCTGCGGCCGGCCCGCGTGCTTGAGGATGTCGCGCGCCATCTGCTGGCCGACGAGGACCGCCACCCGCTCGGGCGTGTCGGCGTGGATCGGGAGCTCGGCCTCGAGCTCGACCTTCGGCAGCGTGATGCGGTAGTCGGCGGACACCTGCTCGAGCGCCTTCGTGCACTCGCGCTTCGCCCGGGCGACGATCTTCTGGACGCGCGCTTCCTCGGCCCGCGTCCGCCCGAAGCCGCTCGGGAAGAGGACGTGATGGGTGAAGGACCCGACCCGGACGCCGCCGAGCGCGGTCTCCTCCCAGAGGCGCGAGACGGTGGCCTCGTGCCGTCGCGCCTCGCGCTCCCACTGCGAGCGGATCCTGAGACCGTGGGTCCGCTGCTGGAGGACGTGGGCGACCTCGTGGCCGAGGAGGCCCATGCCCTCGGCCCGGCGCTCGTCGAGCTGTCCGGCCTGGAAGTAGATCCCCTCCCCGGCCTGGAAGGCGCGGGCGCGGAGCTTCGCGGCCGCCATCCCGGCGAAGCGGTCGGCGTGGAGCGACACGTGGGTCAGGTCGCGCCCGTAGTAGCGCTCGAGGAAGTCGCGGGCCCGCGGCTCGATCGGCCGTCCCCGGCTGTGCCGGAGCATCGCCTTGAGCTGGAACAGCCGCCCGCCGTGCTGCCGCTGATACCAGGGCGTCGTCTTGCGCTGCCGCTGCCCGAGCGTGCCGCGCGCCGACTCGAGGTCGCGCCCGAGGCGCATCACCTCCATCGGCGGCAGCGGGATCGGCAGGGCCTGGATCATGCCGAGGAGCCCCGGCGGCAGGTGCAGCCGGCGCCGGCCCAGCCGTCGCTTGAGGTTGCGGACGAACTGGCCGCGGCCGAACCGGTGGCGCGCGAGGCTCGCCCGCTCCTCGCGCGTGAGCTGGTGCTCCGGGGTGTCGCGCCCGGAGACCTGGTCCTCGATGCGGCCGAGATCGTCCCGGGTGACGACCTCGCCGAGCCCGCTCTGGCGGCGGGCCAGCGATCGCAGGAGGCGGCGGCGCCGCCGCCGGCGCTCCTCGTCGCGGAGGAAGTGGACGAGCCCGCCGTGGCGCCGGGCGCGCTCGAGCCGCCGGAAGCGGGCGATGCGCCGGTCCTGCGTCCGCCGCTCGGCCGAGGCGGCGAAGCGCTCGCGCCGCTCCCGCAGGAACTTGAGGAAGGAGACCTGAGCGGTCGAGAGGTAGTGGTGCTGGAGGAGCGGGTGGGCGAACCCCACCTCGAGCGCCTCGAAGTCCGGGCGAAGCCGCGCCGGCCGCAGGGACGCGAACTGGCGCCAGGCGAGCTCGATCAGGGAGCGGTGCCGGGCGAGCCAGTCGCCCTTCGCCGCCCGCAACCAGCGGATGCGGTGGCGGAGGCCGCGCTCCTCCATCCGGGCGAGGTCGGAGACCGGGTGGCTCCCGCTCGGGCGGCGCGCGGCAGGCGCCGCCGGGGCGGCGACCGCCGGCGGTGTCCGGGCGGAGGGGCGCTTCGGCGGGCGAGCCGGCCGGAGCGGCTCGAGGAGCGGGATGCGCCGGCGGCGCGGGCGCCGCGGGACGAGGGGCCGGACCGTCCCCAGCGGGTCGGCCGGCTTCTGCCGGGGGCGCGCGTACCGGAACCGCCATCGCTCGAGGCCCCTCAGGCGACGGCGGTGCCGCCGCCGCAGCTCGCGGTCGACGGCCACCGTGGGAGGGACGGCGGACTCGTGAGGTCCCGGGCCCTCCGGCAGGACGGCCGGGCCGATGCCGGGCGCCGCGTCCTCGCGGCCGCGGCGCGGCCCGGCCATGGCGCGCAGGTGCGCCCGCTGGGCGGGGTTCAGGTCGTGGAAGCCGACGGCCGGGTCCTCGATCGCGCCGGCGACGGCCCGGTCCCCGGGCGCGCCGGAGGCGTCGATGCCGAGCGCGTCGCGCGTGCGCGCGGCGTCGGCCTCGCGCTCGTGACGCGGCCGCACGACGGGCCGGAGGGGCGCGCGGCGGCGGCCGAAGAGGCGCTGGATCAGCCGGCGGCGACGTCCCGCGGCGAGCCGGCGCTTGCGCTCGCGCTCGCGGCGCTTCCGCTCGGCGAGGGCGCAGATCCGCGCGCGCTGCCCGGGCGTGAGCTCGTGGTAGCGGACGGCCGGGTGCTCGATCGCGGCCAGCGCGGCGACGTCATCGGCCGGCTTCTCCGGGTCCCCCGGCCGGACGGGCCGGACGGGGCGCGGGCGCGGCTCGATCAGGCCCGGGGAGCGGCGGCGCAGGCGCGCGAGCAGCCGGAACCGGCGGCGGCGGGCGGCGTCGGTGCAGAGCAGCTCGAAGAGCGTCTTGCGGCGCGCGTCGCGCGCCACCCGCTGCTTCTGCGCGGCCACGTCGCGGGCGTGGATGATGCGGCGCATCCGCTCGCGCTCGGCCGGCGAGAGCAGGTGCGTGTCCATGGCCGGGTCGCGGAGGTCGGCCGCGAGGGCCGCCGGGTCCATGGGCGCGGCCTCGTGGCGGCCGCGGAGCGGGACCTCGAAGACCAAGGCGCCGTGCCGGCGGTTGAGGAAGCGGCGGTGCCGGATGATCAGCTCGGCGACCTGGCGCCGGCGCGCCTCCACCCGCTGGCGGCGGAGGAGGCGGGCGCGGCGGTGGCGGGCGAGCAGCGCCCGCAGGCGCCGGCGCTCGGCCGGGGCGAGCGGCCGCCGGCCCTGGGCGGGGCGGACGCGCGCGAGCAGGCCCTTCAGCTCCCCGAGCTCGGCGAGCGAGAGCGAGTGCCCCGGCAGCCCGACGGGGCGCAGCCCCGGGGCGGGGGGCGTCGGCGTCAGGCCCTTGCGGTCGGCGGGCTCGGCGGCGTGGGCGCTGGCGTCGGCCGGCCGGACGTGCCCGCGACGGCGGAGGAGCGCGCGGCGGCGGCGGAGGCGGCGGGCGCGCCGCTCCGCCCTGGGGCCGGCGGAACCCGGGCCCTCGTGACGCGGGCGCTCGGGGGCGGAGCCGAAGGGGAGCAGGATGCCCTGGGCCGGGTGGATCGCGCCGCCCGGAAGCGGGCCCATGGGCTGGTCGAGGACGGAGTGCGTGCCCGGGGGCCGGAGCATGGGCCGGCGGCGGAGGAGGGCGCGGCGGCGGCGCAGGAGGCGCGCGCGGCGCTCCATCGACTTGCCGAGCGAGCCCGGGCCCTCGTGGCGCGGGCGCTCGGGCTGCATGCCGAGGGGCAGGACGATCCCCTGGAAGGGGCGGATCGCGCCCGAGGTCGGGAGCCCGCCCGGCTCGCCCATGAGGCCGGACGCGCCGGCGGGGCGGACGACGGGCCGGCGGCGGCGCTTGAGGAGCGCGCGCCGGCGGAGCAGGCGCTTCGCCCGGCGCTCGGCCGTGCGCCCGGCGCCGCCCGGGCCCTCGTGGCGCGGGCCGGCGGGGTGCACGCCGCCCGGGAGGATGGGCGCCTGGAAGGGGCGGATCGCGCCCGAGGTCGGGAGCCCGGCGGGCTCGCCCGCGATCCCCGAGGTCCCGGCGGGGCGGACGACGGGCCGGCGGCGGCGCCTGAGGAGGGCGCGCCGGCGGAGGAGGCGCTTCGCCCGGCGCTCGGCGACCTGCCCGACGGTCCCGCCCTCGTGGCGCGGCCGCTCCGGGTGCGCGCCGCCCGGGACGCCGACCGGCTGGGCCGGCCGGACCGTCCCCGTCGTCGGCATCGTGTCGTGGTCGCCCTGGATGCCCGACGTGCCGGCGGGCCGGACGCGCAGCGGCCGGCGGCGGAGCAGGGCCCGGCGGCGCTGGAGCCGCTTCGCGCGGCGCTCGGCGGCGAGGCCGACGGAACCGGGGCGCGAGGGGCGCGGCCCCTTCCCGCCCGGGAGGCGCTCGCCCTGGACCGGACGGCCGATCTCGTGCGTGGGCTGCCCCGGCGCCGCGACGGGCTGGCCGGGCGGCCGGGTCGAGACCGGCTGCACGTCGTGGCGCCGGATGATCCGGCTGGCCCGCTGCTCGGCCGTGAGGCCGGCGGAGCCGGGCCCCGGGACCTGGCGCGGCGGCTGGACCTTGGTCGGGTCGGTGCCGGCCGGCGGCGCGACCGAGAGGCCGGTCTCGTCCGGCGGCTGCATGGGCACCATCGGGCGACGCTTGAAGGTCGCGATCCGACGGCGCTTCGAGATGCGGCGACCCTCGCCGAGGGCCCCGAGCCCGGCCGAGCCCGGGCCGGCCGACGGCGGCCGCGACGGGGCGGGGGCGAGCGGCTTCACCGCCTGGCCGGCCGGCGCCGTCGCCTGCGAGGGATGGGTCGAGACCGGCTGCGCCGGCGGCTGGAGCGGGGCGGGCTGGACGGGCCTGGCCGGGGCGCCGGAGGCGGCGTGGGGCCGCCCGGGACCCTTCGCGCGCAGCCGATGCTTGCCCTCGATGCTCCGGGCCTGCCGCTCCGCCTTCATCCCGGTCGCGCCCGGCCCCTTGGCCGGCGGCTTCGGGGCGGCGGGCTTCGCGCCCGCGGGCTTCGGGACGGCGTCGGCCGGCGCGCCGGGGGCGGCGGGCTTCGGGGCGGCGTGAGCCGGCGCGCTCGGGGCCACGGGCTTCGGCGTCGCGGAGGGTGGCGCGCCCGGCGCGGCCGGGGTCGCGCTCGGCGCGGCGGGGCTCGGCGGGGTTGCCGCGCCCGGCGCCGCGGGGGCCGGCTGGCCGGGGAAGGTGCGGATCCTCGTCCCGTGGTCCGTCCCGGCGACGGCCGGGATGCCGCCGCCGACGCCGGCCGCGCCCTGGGCAATGCCGGCGGCCGGGGACTTCGACTCCTGGGCGCCCGCCTTCCCGGGCGACTGCGGCCCCGGCCTGGCCGGCTGGGCGGACCGGACCTCGGCCGGCTTCGCCGCCTGGGCCTGCGGCTTCGCGGCCGGTTCGGCCGGCTTCGCGACCTGGGCGGCCGGCTTCGCCGCCTGGGCCTGCGGCTTCGCGGCCGGTTCGGCCGGCTTCGCGACCTGGGCGGCCGGCTTCGCGGGGGCCGCGCCGGGCTTGGCCGGCTGGGCGGGATGGGCGCTCGGGGCGGCGGGGGCGGGCTTGCCCGCCGGCGTGGGTCCGGCCGCCGGAGCCGCCGGCGCGGCGGGCGGCGCCGCGGCGCCCGGCGCCCCGGTCGTCGTCGTCGCGATCCTCGTGCTGTGCCCGGTCTGCCCGATCGCGGGGGCGCCCCCGCCGATGCCGGCCGCGCCCTGCGCGATGCCGGCGGCTCCGGGCGACTTCGAGTCCTGGGCGCCCGGCTTCGTCGGCTCTCCGCCGGCCTTCGGGGGTGCCTCGGCACCGCCTGCCTTCGGAGGCGGCGCTGCCTTTCCCCCGCCCGGGGCGGGACGCGGCGGCGCCGCGCCGGCGCCGGGCGCCGTCGCGCCCTGGGCCGCGGCCCCCGGGGCGGCCGCGCCCGGAGCGCCCTTCTGCCGGGCGGCGACGCCCTTCTTGCCCGCCGCGCGTCGCTGCTTCGCGAGCCTGCGCCTCTGCTTCCTCGTGAGGGGCTTCGCGGGCGGCGGCTGCCCCTTGCGACGGGGCGTCTCGGACGGCGACGGCGACGACGAGGGCGTGGGGTCCATGCTTCCTCCAGACGCCCGCCGGCCCCGCTCCGCGCGGGGAAGATCCAGGGGACCGGACGGCAAACTGGAATCATAGCGCCGCAAGGTGGGGGTATCAATCGACCTGTCGCCGGAACGGCGGGGTCGCCGGGCTCAGGGCCGGACGAAGCGGAACTCCACGCGGCCCGAAGAGATACGGACGTCGGCGAGCCCGTTGAGGGCCCGGCCGGTCCGCTCGTTGGTCGCGATCTCGTGGGCGAGCTGGCGCTCGATCTTCGCCCGCGCCCACTGGCCGGCGGTCCCGGCGAGGGAGACGCCCCCCACCCGCCCCTCGCGGAAGACGAACCCGAGCTTCCCCTCGGGAGGGAGGAGGCCCATCGTGCCCGTGAGATCGGCGTTCAGGTAACGGCCGGAGCGCGTGTCGCGCTGCGTCGAGCGGAGCCTCACCGTCCCGGGGCCGAGGAGGTCGAGCCGGACCGCCCGCCCGTCCGAGGCCGCGACATCGGCGAAGAGGAGCGCGTTGAGCTCGTCCTGGTCGAGAGTTGCGGCGACGCCGCCGGCCCGCGCCGCCGCCAGCCGATCCTCCAGGCGGTGGAGCCTGTCCCCGGCCGGGGGCGCCGGCGCCTCGAAGGCGAGCGGGGCGTCCTCGAGGATGGAGCCGACGAGCCAGCGATAGTAACCGTAGACGGCGACGGCGCCCACGACGAGGACGGCGGCGGCGACGAGGAGGCCGCCGCGCGTCGTGAGACCCCCGCCGGCCGCCGGCCCGCCGCTCCCTTCGGCCGTCTCCCGGCCCCCCGCCTCATCCGGCGCCCTGGACACGGCCCCCTCTATAGCCGGCGGACGCGCGCCGCGCAAGCGTCGCCGCGGGGCCGCCCGGGCGCCTTTTCCCTTTTCACCCCCGATGCAAGGATGTAGGATAGCGCGCGTCCATGGGCACGCAGATCCTCCTGTTGCTCGGCGCCCTCTTCCTCGTCCTGCTGAACGGGTTCTTCGTCGCGGCCGAGTTCGCCATCGTCAAGGTCCGGGCGACCAAGATGCGGGAGCTCGCCGAGAAGGGGAGCTGGCGCGCCGCCCTCGCCCAGACCGTGATCCACCACCTGGACGCCTACCTGAGCGCGACGCAGCTCGGGATCACGATCGCCTCGCTCGGCCTCGGCTGGATCGGCGAGCCGGCGATCGCCCACATGCTCGAGCCCCTCTTCCGGAAGATGGGGATCGGGTCGGAGGCCGCGATCCACGCGACCGCCCTCGGGATCGCGTTCGCCCTCATCTCCTTCCTGCACATCGTCCTCGGCGAGCTCGCGCCGAAGTCGCTCGCGATCAGCAAGCCCGAGGCGACGAGCCTCTGGGTCGCGGCCCCGCTCCGGCTCTTCTACTACCTCATGTACCCCGCGATCGTCGTCCTCAACGGCGCGGCGAACTGGTGCCTCCGCCTGTTCGGCCTCACGCCGGCGACCGAGGGCGAGGCCTCGGCCCACTCGGCCGAGGAGCTCCGGATGATCGTGGGCGCGAGCCACGCCCACGGGATCCTGAACGCGACCGAGCGCGCGCTCCTCGAGAACGTCTTCGACTTCTCCGAGCGCCACGCCGGCGAGATCATGATCCCGCGCCCGGACATGGTCTGCCTCTTCACGACCAGGCCCTTCGCCGAGAACCTGGCGATCGTCCACGATCACCTCCACACCCGCTACCCGCTCGCGACCGACGACAAGGACAAGATCGTCGGCATGGTCCACGTGAAGGACCTGCTGGCGCTGGCGGAGAAGGGCGTCAAGGAGGTGAAACTCGAGTCGATCCAGCGGCCGATCCTGTTCGTCCCCGAGACGGCCTCGCTCGACCAGCTCCTGAAGACGTTCCAGCGCGGCCACGCCCACATGGCGGTGGTGGTGGACGAGTACGGGAGCGCGCGCGGGATCGTCACCCTCGAGGACGTCCTCGAGGAGCTGGTCGGGCCGATCCGCGACGAGTTCGACGCCGAGGAGCGCGGGATCGAGACCCGGGGCGGCGAGGCGATCGTCGACGCGATCCTGCCGCTCGAGGAGGCGGCGAAGACGTTCGGCTTCGACGTCCCGGAGGACGCGCACGTCCACACGATCGGCGGCTACGTCCTGAAGCTCCTCGGGCGCCTGCCGAAGCCGGGCGAGTCCGTGACCGTCGGCGGCCAGCACCGCGTCGAGGTCGCCGCCATGGAGGGCAACCGGATCCGCACGCTCCGCTTCAAGCCGCTGGTCGCGGCCGCGGCCGCGGCCGCGGTCGCGGGGGCGGGGGCCGGAGCCGGGGCCGGCGGGGCGGGGGCCGGGGCCGGAGCCGGAACGGGGGCGGGCCCGGCGCCGCGCGCCTCGAGCGAGGAGCGCGTGAAGCTCTGAGGCCTAGCCGCTCCGGGCCGGCCGCGCCGGGCGGTCGGGGCCCGGGGCGCGCGCCTCGACGAGGCGGCCGAGATCGCCGTCGAGGACGAAGCGCTCGAAGGAGGCGAGGTCCGGGACGAGGCGGTCGGCGCAGGCGCGCAGCACCCAGTTGTCGCGGAGCGGGGTGATCGCGATGACGAGGCGTGCGGCCCGGTGCGCCTCCCAGACCTCGATCGCGGTCCCCATGCTCGCCTCGGGGACGAAGGCGACGAGCACGTCGCGGGCCGCCGCCTCGCGGAAGAGGTGCCGGAGCGCCCGGTCGGCGCGCGCCTCGTCGTAGGTGCCGGAGCCGGGGTATCGCTCGACGGGGTCGAAGATGTCCGCGCCCGGGAACGCTTGCTCGAGCGCCGTCCGGATCGCGCGCCGGTAGTCCTGGGCGTGCAGGTCCGCGCCGACGCGCGAGCCCTGGATGATCCCGGCGATGAAGAAGGTCGGGGGCTTCGCGGGGGCCGCCATGGGGTCCAATCCTAACGCGCCGCACGGGAACCTCAAGGTCGAGAAGCTCGGCGACGCGCTCTTCGAGATCCCGCGCCAGGGCGACATGCGCGTCCCGGCGCGGATCTTCGCGACCGAGCGGCTCATGAGCGAGATCCGCAAGGACCGGTCGCTCGAGCAGGCGGCGAACGTCGCCTGCATGCCCGGGATCCTCCGCTGCTCGCTCGCGATGCCGGACATCCACTGGGGTTACGGCTTCCCGATCGGGGGCGTGGCGGCCTTCGACCTGGAGCACGGGGTCGTCTCGCCCGGGGGGGTCGGATACGACATCAACTGCGGCGTGCGCCTGCTCCGGACGGAGCTCGCGCGCGAGGACGTCGAGCCGCGGCTCCGCCCGCTCGTCCACGAGCTCTTCCGCGCCGTCCCGACGGGCGTCGGCGAGGGCGGCGTCAGGCTCTCCGACGCCGAGATCCGGAAGGTCGCGACCGAGGGCGCGCGGTTCGCGGTCGAGCGCGGCTTCGGGACGGCGGCCGACCTCGGGCGGATCGAGGAGAACGGCTGCATCCCGGGCGCCGACCCGGACAAGGTCTCGGAGCGCGCCTTCGCGCGCGGGCGCGACCAGCTCGGCTCGCTCGGGAGCGGCAACCACTTCCTCGAGGTCGACGTCATCGACGAGGTCTACCTGCCCGACGTGGCGACCCGGCTCGGGCTCCGGCTCGGGCAGGTGTGCGCGATCATCCACACGGGGTCGCGCGGCTTCGGGCACCAGGTCGCGACCGATTACATCCACCTCATGGACAAGGCGATGGCCCGCCACGGCATCCGGCTGCCCGACCGCCAGCTCTGCTGCGCGCCGGTCCGGTCGGCGGAGGGGCAGGACTACCTCGGCGCCATGCGCTGCGCCGTCAACTTCGCCTTCGCGAACCGCCAGGTGATCGCGGCCCGCGCCCGCGAGGCCTTCGGGCGCGCGCTCGGCCTCGCCCCCGAGCGCGTGCGGATGGAGGTCGTCTACGAGGTCGCCCACAACATCGCCAAGGTGGAGGAGCACGAGGTCGCGGACGGCGTCCGCAAGAGCGTCTGCGTCCACCGCAAGGGCGCGACGCGCGCCTTCCCGGCCGGGAGCCCCTTCATCCCGGCCGAGTACCGCGACGTCGGCCAGCCCGTGCTGATCCCGGGCGACATGGGGCGCTACTCGTTCGTGCTCGTCGGCGCGCCGGGCTCCATGCGCGAGTCCTGGGGGTCCACCTGCCACGGCGCCGGCCGCCTCATGAGCCGGACCCAGGCCCAGAAGATCGCGCCGAAGAAGGACATCGAGAGGGTCCTCGAGCGCGAGCGCGGCGTGATCGTGCGGGGCGCCTCGCGCGGCACGGTCGCCGAGGAGTGGCCCGACGCCTACAAGGACGTGGCCGAGGTCGTCGACGCCGTCGAGATCGCCGGGCTGTCGCGCAAGGTCGCGCGCCTGCGGCCGATCGGGGTGATCAAGGGGTAGCCGGCCCCGGTACGGCTCGACCGTGAAGCGCCGTCTCGTCAGCGTGGGCAGGCGGCGTCCTCCGGACCCTCGTCCCATCCTACCGGCGCGGCGGCCCCATCAAGCGGCGGACGGCGGGTCCCCCGCGGCCGTCACGTGGGCGTGGTCCTTGATGTGGGCCGTGCAGTACCCGCGGCTCCCCTTGCACTCCGTGCAGTAGCGGAAGTCCATGTCCGGGTGCGTCTTGTCCGTGATCCCGCAGACGGTGCAGCGGTGGAAGGCCTGATCCCTCCGGGCGAGGCCCTCGGCCTGCCTGGCCATCCGGCGCCGCGCGTACCTCGTGCGCTTTGCGATCTCGGCGCCGAAGAAGAGCAGGAAGTTGAGGACGGAGGCGACGACGAGGAGCTTCGAGAGCCAGTCCCCGAAGAGGACGACCCAGGCGTAGCCGAGCCAGGTGAGCAGGGCCAGCCATTTGATCTTCACGGGCAGGACGAAGAAGATGGAGAGCTCGAAGTCGGGGTTGAGGAAGGCGAACGCCAGGAAGACCGAGCCCTGGAGGAAGGCGTTCGACGACGGCGCGTCCGGGATGAGGAACGAGACGGCCACGGTCGCGACGTAGCCGACGAGCAGGTAGAGGTTGTAGCGGAACGCCCCCCAGTGGCGCTCGAGCGCCGTCCCCATGAGCCAGAAGAGGTACCAGAAGAAGGGCGCGAAGATCGGGTGCGTGAGCGGCGGGACGGCGAGGAACGTGACGAGCCGCCAGACCTCGCCCTCGAGCACCTTCGCCGGGATCAGCGAGGCGCGCTCGAGCAGCGCCGGCGGCGGGGCGTCGGGGCGGCCGATCGTCGGGCCGATCGTCACCAGGTAGAGGACGACCTGGGCGACGACGAACGCGAGCGTGACGTTCGGGACGCCGTAGCGCCCGAGCTTCCGTTCCAGCCGGTCGAGCAGGCGCATCGCGTCGGGCTCAGCCGAGCTTGCGCTGGAGCAGCTCGCGGACGTCCTTCGGGTTCGCCTTGCCCCGTGTCTCGCGCATGACGAGCCCCATGAACATCTCGAGGAGGGCCGTCTTCCCGGCCTTGTAGGCGGCCACGTCCGCCGGCTTCGAGGCGAGCACGCGGTCGACCACCGGCTCGAGGGCGCCCGGGCCCGGGAGCCGCCTGAGGCCCTTCTCCTCGACGATCGCCTCGGGCGCCGCCCCGGTCGCGACCATCTCGACGAAGACCTCCTTCGCGGCGGCGAGCGTGATCGTGCCGGCGTCGACGAGCGCGAGCAGCGCGCCGACCTGCCGGCCCGTCACCTTGAAGTCGGCGAGCGCCTTGCCCCTGGCCTCGCGCAGGACCTCGTTGACGACGAAGATCGCCGCCGCCCGCGCGTTCTCGCTCGCCGAGCGGACCTCGTCGTAGTAGTCGGCGACGGCCGGGTCGCCGGTCAGGCGGTCGGCGTCGTCGGCCGAGAGGCCGAGCTCGCCGACGTAGCGGTCGTGACGGGCCTTGAGCGCCGGGTCGCGCTCGCGCGCCCGGTCGCGCTCCTCCGAGCGCGGCCGTCCGGCCGGCGCCGGCGCCGCCGCCGCCGCCGGGCCCGGGCCCGCCTCCGGCTGGCGCGGCTTCCGGGTGCCCGTCGCGGCCGGCCCGCCCCCGCCCGCCTCCTCGCGCGCCTCGATCTTCGCCCACGTGTCGCGGAGCGTCACCACCCGGTTGAACACCGGCGCGCCGGGTCGCGAGTCGACCGGGTCCCGGTAGAAGTAACCGAGGCGCTCGAACTGGAGCCGCTCTCCGGGCGGGTCCTCGACCGCGGCCGGCTCGATCAGGGCCCGGTCGTGGACCACGAGCGACTGCGGGTTCAGGAACGCCCGGAAGTCGGCGGAAGGGCTCGCGTCGGGCCGCTCGACCGTGAACAGGCGGTCGTAGAGGCGCACGGTCACGGGAACGGCGTGCGCCGCCGACACCCACTGGATCGTCCCCTTCGGGGCCGGCCGCCCCGCGGGCGCCGCGCCGAGGGTGTCCGGGTCGTACGTGCAGCGGAGCTCCGCGACCAAGCCGGTCGCCGGGTCCTTCACGACCTCGCGGCAGGCGACCGCGTACGCGTGCCGGAGCCGCACCTCGCGCCCGGGCGCGAGCCGGTGCCAGCCCTTCGGCGGGTCCTCGCGGAAGTCGTCGCGGTCGATGAAGAGCTCGCGCCCGAACGGCAGCCTGCGCGACCCTTCCCTCGGCACGTCGTGCGGCCAGAAGGGCGCGTCGAGCGCCTCGACCTTTCCCTCCGGGTAGTTCTCGATCGTGACCCGGAGCGGCCGGAGCACGCAGAGGACGCGGGGCGCCCGCGGGTTCAGGTCCTCGCGGATGCAGTGCTCGAGCTTCTCGACATCGACGAGGCTGTTGACGCGGGCGACGCCGATCATGTCGCAGAAGGCGCGGATCGCCTCGGGCGTCACGCCGCGGCGGCGCAGGCCCGCGATCGTCGGCAGCCGCGGGTCGTCCCAGCCGGCGACGTCCCGGCCCTCGACCATCTTGATGAGCTTGCGCTTGCTGAGGACCGTGTAGCCGAGGTTCAGGCGCGCGAACTCGATCTGCTTCGGGCGCCTCCCCTCCTCGAACCCGAGGTTCTCGAGGAGCCAGTCGTAGACCTCGCGGTTGTTCTCGAACTCGAGCGTGCAGATCGAGTGCGTGATGTCCTCGATCGCGTCCTCGAGGCAGTGGGCGTAGTCGTACATGGGGTAGATGCACCACGCATCGCCCCGCCGGTAGTGGCTCGCGTGCCGGATCCGGTAGAGGAGCGGGTCGCGCAGGATCATGTTCGGCGCGGCCATGTCGATCCGCGCCCGCAGCACGTGCGCGCCGTCCGGGAACTCGCCGGCGCGCATGCGCGCCAGGAGGTCCAGGCTCTCCTCGACCGGGCGGTTGCGGTACGGGCTCTCGCGCCCCGGCTCGGTGAGCGAGCCGCGCTGGGCGCTGATCTCCTCCTGCGACTGGCTGTCGACGTACGCCTTGCCGGCCTTCACGAGCGTGACGGCCCAGTCGTACATGCGCTCGAAGTAGTCCGAGGCGTAGAAGAGGTTCTTCCCCCACTCCGCCCCGAGCCAGGCCGCGTCGCGGATCGCCGCCTCGACGTACTCGACGTCCTCCTCGAGCGGGTTCGTGTCGTCGAAGCGGAGGTGGAACGTGCCCCGGTAGTCGCGGGCGAGCCCGTGGTTCAGGCAGATCGACTTCGCGTGGCCTATGTGGAGGTACCCGTTCGGCTCGGGCGGGAAGCGGGTGACGACCCGCCCGCCGTTCGCAAAGGCGGCGAGGTCGCGGTCGATGATGTCGCGGATGAAGTTCGATGGCACCATACAGTAGCTATGGAGCTGACGGAAGTGCTGGATCAAGACCAATTTCGGACGGCAACACGACTGCGCTTACTTTGGGAAGCAAGTCAGTCCTCTACCGTCAGAACCTGCACAGTCGTTAGGTAATCCAGAAATGGCTTGATCTCCGTGCAATACCAATAGACGAATGAACGTCTCTCCGTCTGTAAGAGGTGATCAATCACTACTCGAATCGTACTCACACCGAGGCCTATCCCGATCAGCGTATGGTCCTGAGCCGATCCCACGTGACGAACTTGTGGTATGCTAATGCCTAAGTCCTTCTCGACGATCATTCTCCCATGAACGCCCGTCGCATGCGTAGTCCGCGACCAGCGTCGATACATTACTTCGTACTCCCCAGAGTGTCCAACGGCTCGCGCCAGGGCCTGAACATTCTTAGGTCCGTCAAAGAGGGAGAACCACCATCGCACCGACCCCAGCTGCTTGGCGCGTTGGTACTCCGCCTCTGCCCCCTGAAGTGTAGCCGAGGTAAGTTGGCTCTCGTAATGGGCTATCTCCGCTTGAACTGTGGCCGTGTCGAAAACATGAGTTGGCTCAAGTCCCTTCAAGTAACGGTCGCTCCGCAATGTGTCCGCGAAGCTTCGGCCCTTGCCAGATTGCGAATCAAGCCGCTCGACTGAAGTCAGCTTGTCATGAATGTACGTGACCATGTATGCGGCTGCGCGACGCTCAGAGTCATCCTGCAACAGATACTCCAAGCTCCACGAAGCCTCTAGGTAGTCACGGAGGAGCGAAGAGCAAGGATCAGCCGCGCCCCATCGCATTAGTATGGATATCGCGTCGAGCAACTCCGCGCAGTGGCGCAGCATGAACGTTGCTGGCGCCTTTAGTTCATTTCCTTTCAAGCGAGAGACGTGCACAACGAGCTTCAACATATTGTCGACCACCTGATCTAACCGCGCGGAGAAGAGTGTAAGCTTCTTCTCCACTTCTGGATCGAGCGAGCGCGGAAGCAAGCAAGAATGGAAGGGTGAGGGAGCAACCATAGATGCCCTCTCAGAGGCATGCTGCAACCGCTCAACCGTCTCTTCACGCCCGAGAACTTCCATGGTCTCGAAGAGCGGTGGCGAGGCACGCCTGCCCGTAAGAGCGACGCGCAGTACGGTGAACTCATCCGGCTCTAGGGGTGCGCGCTTTACACTCTCGGGCTGCGCGGTATCAGGCGGCAGTGAGAGGTGCGTCATCCCCGCATCAACTGCGGCCTCACGAAAGGCAGCGTCGATTCTCTTGGCCGTAAAGTCGTCGGATGGCAGTGACCCTAGCGTTGATAGAGCGAAGCGCAGCATGTCTGCGGTTCTTTCCCGGGGCAGGCTGCCAAACTGCTGGGTAATGTCGTAGGTAGGCGCCGACCCATAGAAGATGCCTGCGATCTCCTCGAAGTCCTTCAGCCGCTTCATACGCTCTCGCGCAAGCACTACCACCCGCGCTAATCGCGCTCGGTCGCCGGAGTAGCGGTCGCCAAAGAAGCGCTCGATCCGCCGCACCAACTCGTCAACCGGGAGCCGCCGGATCCACTCGCCGTTCAGCCACTCGAGCTTCTGGAGGTCGAAGACGGGACCCGTGGTCTTCAGGCGCTTCGGGTCGAAGTCGGCGACGAACTCCTCGAACGTGAAGACCTCGCGCTCGTCGGCCGCCGGAGCGGCGGGCTCCGCCCGACGCTCCGCGGGGGGGATCGGGGGGGGCGGCGAAGCGGAGGCCCCCCCCGGACGATCCATCGAGTAGCCCATGAGCCCGAGGAAGTTGAGGAGCGCCTCCGGCAGGAACCCCTCCTCGCGGTACCAGTTGAGCGAGGTCGGGTTCTTGCGCTTGCTGATCTTCGACCGGTCCTTGTTCCGGAGGAGCGGCAGGTGCGCGAAGACCGGCATCTCCCAGCCGAACGCCCGGTAGAGGAGGACGTGCTTCGGCGTCGAGCTGATCCACTCCTCGGCCCGGATCACGTGCGTCACCTGCATCTCGTGGTCGTCGACCACGTTCGCGAGGTGGTACGTCGGCAGCCCGTCCGACTTCACGAGCACCTGGTCGTCGACCTGGGCGTTCTGGATCGTGACGGGGCCGCGGAGCGCGTCCTCGAAGGTCGTCTCGCCCTCGTGCGGGACGGCGAGGCGGATGACGAACGGCTCCGCCGCCGCCATGCGCTGCGACGCGACCGTCCCCGGGATCGAGCGGCAGAGCCCGTCGTAGCCAGGCTGGAGCTTCCTCGCCTCCTGCTCCTTGCGGAGGGCCGCCAGCCGCTCCGGCGGGCAGAAGCACGGGTAGGCGTGCCCGCTCTCGAGGAGCCGGGCGGCGGCGCCCCGGTACACGTCGCTCCGCTCGCTCTGGCGGTACGGCCCGAACGGGCCGCCCGCGTCCGGCCCCTCGTCGGGGTCGAGGCCGAGCCAGCGGAGCGACTCGAAGATCATGCGCTCGCTGCCCTCGACGTAGCGCGTCCGGTCGGTGTCCTCGATCCGGAGGATGAACCGCCCGCCCGTCCGGAGGGCGAGGGCCTTGTTGAAGAGCGCGATGTAGGCGGTCCCGACGTGCGGGTCGCCGGTCGGCGACGGGGCGATCCGGACGCGCGCGGGTCGGGTCGGCATCTCGAGCGACATCGGGGCTCCGTTTTACGTCGGAAAGCCCGCGCGCGCAAGGAGGGAGCGGACCTCGGCCGCCGGCGTGGCGAACGAGATGGGGGTCCGGTCGGGCGGCAGCCGGTCCGCCTCCTCGGCGCTCGCGCCCCTGAGCCGCGCCCGCGTCCGCCCCGGGTCGAAGCGCGAGCCGACCTGGCCGACGACGACGCCGTTCTCGGCGAGGAAGAGGGGCCCGCCGCTCATGCCCTCGGCGCAGAGCGCGTCGATGACGTAGCGGTCCACGTCCCCGAGGCGGTAGCGGTTGCCGACGATCCCGCGCGTGGCCATGGCCAGCGGCGGCGTGAAGCAGTCCGAGTACGGGAACCCGAGGAACGCGACCTCGCGCCCGATGGCGACCGGCTCGCCCCGGTGGAGCTTCACGGCCGGCGGCACGCGCGGGCCCCGCGTCTCGAGGAGGGCGAGGTCCGTCGCCCGGTCGGCCGCGAGCACGCGCGCCTCGGCCGCCCCGCCGCCCGTGAACCGGACCTCGACGCCGCGCGCCCGCTCGAGGAGGTGGGCGGCCGTGGAGACGATCGCCGCCGGCCCGCGCGTGGCCGCGACGTAGCCCGAGCCGGCGCCGCCCGCGCCGTCGCCGCGGTCGATGGCGACGAAGACGAGGGAGCGCGAGACCTGTTCGATGGCCTGGGGGAGCAGAGGACCCCGCGGCTACACCATCCCGCCCATCACCCGCATCGCCTCGGCGCGCGCCTCGAGCTGCGACAGCTTGTCGGCGATCTCGAAGAAGCGCTTGGCGGCGTCGCTCTCGGGGTACTTCCGGACCATGGGGGTGCCCTCGTCGCCCGAGGCCGCGATCCGCGGGTCGATCGGGATCTCGCCCAGGAACGGGACGCCGTAGCGCTCGGCCGCGAGCTTGCCGCCGCCGCGGGTGAAGATCGCCTCCTCGCGGTTGCAGTCCGGGCACTTGTAGTAGCTCATGTTCTCGACGACGCCGAAGACGGGGACGTCCACCTCGCGGAACATGCGGATCCCGCGGCGGACGGCCGCGAGCGCGACCTCCTGCGGCGTCGTGACGATGATCCCGCCCGAGAGCGGGCACTGCTGGACGAGCGTGAGCTGTGCGTCGCCCGTGCCCGGCGGCAGGTCGATGACGAGGTAGTCGAGCTCGCCCCAGGCGACCTCGTGGAGGAACTGGCTGATCGCCCGCATGACCATGGGGCCGCGCCAGATCGCCGGCAGGTCGTCCTGCATGAGGAAGCCGAGCGACATGACCTTCAGGCCGCCGGCGAAGATCGGCTGGATGCGGCGGTCCGGGCCGGCGACCGGCTGGCCGGTGACGCCGAGCATGGTCGGGATCGACGGCCCGTAGACGTCGGCGTCGAGGACGCCGACCTGGAAGCCGCGCTCGGCGAGGGCCGAGGCCAGGTTGACCGTGACCATGGACTTGCCGACGCCGCCCTTGCCGCTGGCCGAGGCGATGATCCGCTTGACGCCCGGGATCGAGCGTCGCTCGGCGAAGGGCTGCGGCTTCGCCGGCCCGCCGCCGCCCGGGGCGGTCGGGAGCGGCTTCGGCGCGTCCCGGGCGACGAGGTCCTCGACCTCGACGCGGGCGACGCCCGGCAGGTCGCGGAGGGCCGCGGTCGCGTCGTCGAAGATCTTCTGCTTCGTCCTGGCGTCCTGGGTCGGGACCCGGAGGCCGACGGCGAGCGTGCCCCCGTCGAGCTTCATGTCCTTCACCATCCCGAAGGACACGATGTCGCGGTTGAAGCCGGGGTACTTCACCGCCTTCAGGCGGTCCAGCACCGCCGTCTGAAGGTCCTGCTCGGGGGTCGGGTCGGCCATGTCGCTCCTCTATAATGACAAAGAGGGGCGCATTATAGAAGGACGGCGGCCGCCGTGCAATTGTACCTCTTCCCGATGGACGGCGAGACGGACGGCGAGACGGAGATGGCCCCGGCGGGTCCGTGCCGGCCGGAGCCCATCACCCGCGTCATCTTCTGCCTCGACCTGAACCAGTTCTACGTGGCCGTCGAGCGGCGCCGCGACCCGAGCCTCGTCGGCCGGCCCGTCGTGATCGGGGCCGACCCGAAGCAGGGGCGCGGCCGCGGCGTCGTCGCGGCGTCGAGCTACGAGGCGCGCGAGCACGGGGTGCGGTCGGCCATGCCGATCTCCTGGGCGTGGCGGCGCTGTCCGCAGGCCATCTACCTCCGGCCCGACTTCGACGCCTACGTCGAGGTCTCGCGCCGGGTCATGGCGCGGCTCACGCGGCGGGCGCGCTGCGAGCCGGCCTCGATCGACGAGGCCTACCTCGACGTCTCGGCCGAGACGGGCGGCGCGGCGGTCGACCCCGCGTCGCGGTGGGAGCGGGCCCGCGCCCTGGCGCTCGACGTCAAGCGGGAGCTGCGCGAGGAGGAGGGGCTCGCCTGCTCGATCGGCGTCGCGCCGAACAAGCTCGTGGCCAAGGTCGCGTCGGACTTCCAGAAGCCGGACGGGCTGACGGTCGTCCGCCCGTCCGAGGTCGCCGCCTTCCTCGCCCCCCTCGAGGTGAGCGTGCTGCTCGGCGTCGGCCCGAAGACGCGGGCCCGCCTGAACGCCGCCGGGATCCGGACGTGCGCCGACCTCGCGGCGACGCCCGTCGAGCGGCTCCACGAGGTCCTCGGCTGGGGGCCCGAGTACGCGCAGGCGCTGCGGGAGGAGGCGATCGGGATCGACGACGGCGAGGTCGTCCCCGACCGCGAGCCCAGGTCGATCGGGCGCGAGACGACGTTCGACGAGGACGTGGGCGACGCCGAGGTCGTGCTGACGACGGTCGCCGACCTCGCGGACGAGGTGCACGCGCGCCTCATCGAGGACGGGTACGCGTTCCGGACGGTGGTCTTGAAGCTCCGCTACGCCGGGTTCGAGACGCACACGCGCCGGAAGACGCTCAAGGAGCCGAGCGCCGACCGCGACGTGCTGGCGCAGCTCGCGCGCGAGCTGGCGCTCCCGTTCCTCGAGAAGCGGAGGCGGGTGCGGCTCGTCGGGGTGACGGCCGCCAACCTCTCGCGGGCCGCGGACCCGGCCTAGTCGCGCGGTTCGCGGGGGCCCGCGGGCGCGGCGGCCGCCGCCGCCGTCGGCGGCGTCGCTCCCCGGGCGAACAGGTCCTTCACGTCCAGCCCGTGCGACTCGGCGACCGTGAGGACCTGCTCGAGCGCCTTTCCGAGCAGGCCCATGGGGCCGCCGTCCGCGCCGCCGTTGCCGCCGCCGCCGTACCACCGGACGTCGCCGACCGGCACGGCCCGCGCGATCTCGGGCAGCGAGGCGACGAGCTTCTGGCGCAGCTCGGCGTCCGTCACCCGGCCCAGGATCTCGCGCTCCTCGGCGAGGGTCCGCAGGCGCAGCTCGTCGCGGGCGCGCTGGGCGGAGGCCTCGTCGCCGGCCGTCTCGGCGGCGGCGCGGGCGCGCGCCCGGAGCGTCTCGAGCTCCGCCCCGAGCCGCTCGACGGCGACCGCCCGGTCGGCCTTCTCGACCTCGAGGGCGATCGCGGCCTTGAGGAGGTCGAGCTCCTTCTTCTTCACCCGCAGCTCGGCCTCGGCCTTCGCCTGCTCGAGCTGCTTCTCCTGGGCGAGGCGCCCCTCCTCGACCCCGAGCCTGTGCCGGGCGTGCGCCTGCTCGACCTCGCGCTCGTGGGCGGCCCGCGCGCGGAGGACGGCGAGGGCCTGCTCGGCGGCGAGCTTCTCCTGCTCCTCCTTGCTCTCGACCGTGCGGACCTGGGCCTCGGAGGCGGCGTGGATCTCGCGCAGGCGCGCCTCGTTGTCGGCCTCGATCTTGGCGACGCGCTCCTTCTGCGTCGCCGTCTTCTGGGCGATCCGCTCCTCCGTCTCGAGGTCGCTCACGGCCGCGACCTCGCGCGCCTCGTTGCGGAACGGGCGCTGGAGGTTCTCGAAGACCGCCTGCGAGAGCACCTGGACGTCGCTGATCCCGACCTCGTCGAAGCTGATCCCCCACCGCTTCTCCGTCGCCTGGAGCTTCTCGCGGAGCTTGTCGATCAGGTCCTCGCGCCGCTTCAGCAGGTCGTGGACGGTCTTGACCGAGATGAGGCCCTTCATGATCCCGCCGCACTCGATCGCGAGCGTCTTCGACGTCCGGGCCATGGGGTCGTCCTGGTCGGCGAAGTCGAGCTTCTCGACCGCGAGCCGCGGGTCGCTCACGCGCCAGCAGGCCCAGCCCTCGAGCAGGACGCCCTGGTTCTCGCTCGAGATGTTGTCCGTCCGGAACTCGATGCGCTGGATCGACGACGGGAAGCGGAGGACCCGCGGGTAGCGCCACTTCGGGAGCGATCCGCCGAGGACGGGCTCGGATGGGCCCGTCCCGAGCGGCACGATCCACTCGTTCGGGAGGGCGTTCCAGCGGAGGAAGGAGTCCGTGCTCGGCCGCCGCGGGCGCGGCTCGGCCTCCGGCCCCCCGCCCGCGGCCCGGGCCGGCGGCGCCTCGCCCTGCGCGAACGGCGCGTTCGACGCCGCCGGCCGCTTCAGCTTCTGCTGGAGCTGCTTCGAGTAGACCTCGGCGACGACCGTCTTCCCGACGTTCTCCATGAAGCCTCCCGGCCCGATCGGCGGTGGAGGATGCTCAGTGCACCTTGGTCATCGGCGCGCCGCAGCACTGGGGCGTCGGGTCGCCCTCCGCCACGTGGACCGGGGCGACGCCGCAGCCCTTCGAGCACTCGTACTTCACCTTGCCGGCCGTGTCGCCCGCCGCCGGCGGCGGCGCGGACGGGCCCTCGCGGGTGCTCTTCGCGCATCCGGCGGCGCCGAGCCCCGCCCCGAGGACCGCGGCCAGCGCGACCATCTTCAGCTTGCTCATGGGTTCCCCTCTCTTTCCGATCCACCTCCTCTACTCGGCCGGGCCCGAGCCGTCAACACCGTTCGCCCGGCCCCGGCGGGCGGCCGGTCGGAGGGCCGCGCGATCGCTTGCTCGGCGGGCGATCGAATGCGGGAGGCTTGGCGGCCGTCCAAGCTTTCGTTACGATAGACGAGCGAGCGGCAAGGCGGGAAGGCGCGGCCGGGGGGGAGGCAAGGACCCCCCCGGCCGACAGTGAGGAGGAGCCATGCCGGCACTTCACAGGGGGGCCGCTCTCGCCGCCGTCGTCTTCGGCGCGGCGCTCGGCTGCGCCACGTCGCCGATCCACGACCACATCGAGAAGGCGGAGGCGCAGATCTCGAAGGCGCGGCGGGCCCGCGCGGACCACTACGCCTCCGAGAACTACGAGCAGGCGGTGTCGGCGCTCGACCGCGCGCGCGACGCCGAGGGCGCCGCCATGAGCGAGCGCTCCGTCGCCGAGACCGCGAGGAAGCGGGCCGAGGCGGACGTCGACGCGCTCGCGGCGGCCCTCGTCGCGCGGCGGGCGGACATCCCCGAGGCCGAGGGGAAGGTCCCGGCCGCCGAGTTCCGCCTGGCGCAGCTCCGCTCGCGGGCGGAGGGGATGCGGCGCAAGGGGCTCACCTCGACCGAGATCGACCGGGCGATCGGGGCCGACCTCATCATCGCCGGCTGCGACGTGCAGTGCTCGAAGGCCGGCGTGGCCACGATCCGGTCCGACATCGCGCTCCTCGAGCTCGAGCTCGAGGCGGCGAAGCGGCGCCTCGACTCGGCCTCGCAGCAGTACGACATGGCCGGGCAGCGGCTGCTGCTCGCGAAGGACCTGGCGCAGACCGCGGCCGCCGAGGGCACGTCGGCCGAGGCGCGGTCGCTCGCGGTCCAGAAGGAGCACTACGAGGCCGCGCTCGGCGGCGTCGGCGCGCAGTCCGGCGGGCTGCCGCCGGCTCCCGAGCCCATGGCCGCCGGCGAGCGCTGAGCGCCATGCGCCGGGCGCTCCGCCTCGCCGAGGGCGGCGCCGTCGCCCTCATCGTCGTCCTCTGCGTCGCCTTCGCGCCGCCCGCGTGGGCCTGTGACACGTGCGGCGGCAAGGGCAAGGCGCCGGCGCCGGGCGACGGGGCGAAGCCGCCGGCCGCCCCGGCCTGCGCCTGCGCCGGGTGTGCCTGCGGCGACGCGAAGAAGGCGCCGGCGCCCGGCGCTCCGTCTCCATCTCCGTCTCCATCGCCCGCTCCATCGTGCGACGGCTGCGGCTGCGGGGGAGGGGCCCCCGGCCATTGCCCGGCCCCGGCTCCGGCCCCCGCTCCTGCGCCGGCTCCGGCCCCCGCCCCTGCGCCCGCGCCCGCGCCCGCCCCCGCCCCCGGCGAGCGCGGGCCGGCGGCGATCTGCCCCATCGGTCAGACGATCGTCCTCCTCATCGATGGCGTCGACCCCGATGAGGCGGCGCGCGCCCTCTCGGCGCGCTACGGCGGCGTGGTCTGCCAGGTCTTCCGCCACTCCATCCGCGGCGTGACGCTCCGGTGCAGCGGGCCGGAGGTCGTGAAGAAGCTCGCCGCCGACCCCTGGGTCCGCGCCCTCGAGCCGGACCTCTTCGTCAAGGCGCTCGGGCAGCAGGTGCCGAGCGGCGTCCGGCGGATCGGCGCCGACCGCGACGCCATCGCCCGCATCGACGGGCGGGACGACCGCGTCGAGGTCGGCATCGCGATCATCGACACGGGGATCGACCTCGACCACCCGGACCTGAACGTCGTCGCCGACGCGAGCTTCGTCGACGGCGTGGACCGCGGCGACGACGACAACGGCCACGGGACGCACTGCGCCGGCATCGCGGCCGCGCTCGACAACGAGATCGGCGTCGTCGGCGTGGCGCCCGGGGCGCGGCTCTACGCCGTCAAGGTCCTCGACGCCGACGGCGGCGGGACGCTCTCGAGCGTGATCGCCGGGATCGACTGGGTGACGGCGCGCGCCGACAGGATCGCGGTCGCGAACCTGAGCCTCGGCGTCTCCGGCCGCAGCCAGAGCCTGCGCGAGGCGCTCCGCAAGGGCGTCGAGAAGGGGATCGTCTTCACCGTCGCCGCCGGCAACGAGGGGAGCGACATCTTCGGCCTCGACGGCGCCTTCGAGTCGGACGACGACGCGATCCCGGCCGCGTACCCCGAGGTCATGACGGTCTCGGCGCTCGCCGACAGCGACGGGCGGCCGGGCGGGCTCGGGCTCGCGACCCCGCGCGGCGCGGACGACACGCTCGCGACCTTCTCGAACTACGCGAAGAAGGACCACGCCCGGAACCCCGTCCGCTCCCCGGGCGGCGCGATCGACCTGGCGGCGCCGGGCGTCGACATCTACTCGACGTGGAAGGACGGCGGCTACGGGTCGGCCTCCGGCACGAGCATGGCCTCGCCGCACGCGGCGGGCGCGGTCGCGCTCGCGATCGCGCGCGGCGGGCGCGACCGGAACGGCGACGGCGAGGTCGACGCCGACGACGTCCGGGCCATCCGCCAGGACGTCATCGACGGCGGCGAGCAGCAACCCGGCTGGCGGGCCGATGGGGCGACGAACGACCGGGATGCGTTCCCCGAGCGCCTCCTCTCGCTCGGGAGCACCCCGGCGGCGATCGCCCGGCCTCCGGCCCGGCCGCCGGCGCCGGCACCGGCTCCGCCGGCGGCGCTCGACGAGACGATCGCGATCTACGAGCGCATCCTGGCCGAGCAGCGGGCGAGCGCCGCGCCCGGAAGGCCGCAGGTCCTCTCGAGCCCGTGGGGCCCGCCGGGCGTCCGCCCCGGGCCGCTCGAGCCGGCGGGGTCGGTCCCGAGCGTCGCCCGCCCGATCGCGCCCGGGCAGCCGGTCCCCGCCTGGCCGGCCGAGGGCTTCTTCCCGGCTCCCCTGCGGCGGCCGCGCGAGGTCGGGCCCGAGCCCGACGTCGAGATGGTCGCCGTCGTCTACCCGACGGGGAACCCGCTTCGCCAGCGGGCCGAGGTCCTCGTCCACCTGCGCAACCGGGGCGACCGGGCGATCTCGCTCGACGTCGTCCTGGTGGAGCCGGCGCTCGGCCGCGGGCTCGCGAGCCGGCAGGTGAGGATCGGGGCGCGCGGCTCGGCGACGCTCTCGCTCTTCTACGACCCGCGCGTCATCGGCCCGGGCGGGAGCCTGCGCGTGGTCTTGATCCCGGACGACGGGAGGTTCAGGCGCCGCTGCTGACGGGCGGCGATGGCCGACCTCGTGGGGTCAGCGCCGGCCGCGCCGCGGCGGCAGGTCGTCGCCGTCCCCCGACGGTCGCCGGCGCCGCGGCGGGAGATCGTCCTCCGGGCCGCCGGCCTTGGCGGCGCCCATGGGGCGGGTGGTCTTGAAGCGGCCGCTGCCCGTGACCGACGGCTCGGCCGCGGCCGCCGCGACGGGCGCGGGGCCGCCGCCCGAAGCGCAGTCCTTGCAGTAGCCGGCGTCGCCGTAGTGGTGCCCGCAGAGCATCCGCTGGCACCCGTAGCACGTGAACGTGTACATCGGGTCGCCGACGAACCCGCAGCCCGGCGCGGCGCAGGCGACCTGCCCCGGAGGGACGTCGGCCGCCGGCTCGTCATCGAGGTCGAGGCGGCCGCCCCGGGCGGGCTCGGGGGCGCCGCCGCCCGACGGGCCCGTCCGCCCGAGCGCGACGCACGTCCGGCACATGCCGTTCTCGCCGTCGTAGTGGACCCAGCAAAGGGTCATCTTGCAGCCGTAGCAGACGAACGAGCGGTCGTCGAGCTTCGAGCCGCAGAGCTGGCACTTGCTCGTGGCGGGAGGCGCCGCCGCCGGGGCGGGCGCGTGCCCGTGCTCGCCTCCGAGCGCCGGCGTTCCGGGCGTGGTCTTGTGCTCGGGCGGGGCCTGCGCGCTCATGAGCGGCGCCGTCGACTGGTTCGTGGCGGCCATGGCCGACGTCGCGGCCGCCCCGCCGGAGTAGTTGAAGGGCGGGTGCGTCGCCATGCCGTGGCCGCCGGGCCCCGCCATGAGCGGGGAGGTGGTCGTGGGGGCGGCCGCGGCCATGGGCGAGGTCGTCGCCGGCAGCGGCGAGGGCGCCACGTGGAGGGGCGACGTCGCGCCCGTGACCGGGGCCGAGTCCGGCAGGACCTCGAGGTCGCACTCGGGGCCGACGCCCGGGTGTCCGAAGGCGATCCGGTCGCCCGGCCGGACGGCGACGGCCGTGATCCGCTGGCGGTTCACGAACGTGCCGTTCGTCGAGTTGAGGTCGTAGAGGTAGAGCTGGCCGCCGGTCAGGTAAAATTGGGCATGGTATGATGATGCGGCGACATCGACTCCGGGGTCGAGGGCGATCGAGTTGTCATCGGCGCGGCCTATGGTGACGCTTCCGCCGTCGGTGATGTCCCTGAGCGGCGCCTGCCCGCGAAGGCTTCCCGTCGAGAATCGTAAGCGTATCTTCATTCGCGCCTTCCGCCCCGGCCGCCGGCGCCGGCCCTACCTTCTGCTTACCACACCGGGGGCGAGCGCGTCAAATGCGGCGCGGCCGAATTTGCGGGATTCCGGGCCGGTTCTCCCTCCGCGACGGCCCGGGCCCGGCGGTGTAGAATCCCCGTCCATGGATGTCCTCGCCGCGAGCCGGGCCGGCCGCCGACGCGCGCTCGGCGCGATCCTCCTGGCGATCGCCGTCGGGCTCGCCGGGTTCCGGCTCGAGAGCGGCGAGGGCGCTCCGGACGGCGTGACGCCGCGCGCCATCGGGGTCCGGGTCGGCCCGGCGCGGCGCGAGGGCGCAAGCCTGCGCGTGCGCGTCGCGGCCCGGCTCGAGCCGGGGAAGGTCGCCTTCCGGGCGCCGCCGGATCCGGGCTTCCGGGCCCGGGCGCGCGTGGAGGTCGCCATCTTCGCGCTCGAGCGACTGCCGGAGACGGCTGTGGCGTACGGGTCGGCCGAGGGCGCGCTCGCCCGCTCGCTCGTCGTGGACGCGCCCGAGGGGTTCGGCGGGGACGGGCCCGGCCGCCTGGCCGCCGTGCCGCTGCTCGCCGGCTTCGAGTGGCGGCTCGACGACGGGGTCGGCGGGGCGTACCTCCGCGAGATCGGCGTCTCGCCCGAGGCCGAGGGCGACGGGCGGCGGGCCGCCGTCCGCCCCGTCCTCTCCAACCGCGGGCTCGCCCCGGGCCCGCTCGCCGGGCGGTTCGCGGCCGACGTGGCGTTCGTCGCCCTCGGGGGTGGACGCGCCGGGTCGTCGCCCGGGTCTCCGCCCGCGCCGCCGGTCGGCCCGGCGCGCCACCACGGCTCGGGGCGGGCGGACGGGCGGCCGCTCGTGGGCCCGCTGTTCGGCCCGCGGGGGGGCGGGAGATGAACCCGCGCGGGGGCCGTCCCGTCCTACCTGAGCCGGCGGGTGGCCGGCCGGGGGAAGAGGTCGGCGGCCACGCGGGCGGCGGCGACGCGAGCATGCGGGACGACGAGGGGAGCCGGCTCGCGCGCGAGTTCCGGCAGGGCCGGGAGGAGTCGTTCGCGGACCTCGTCGTCCTGTTCCGCGACCGCCTCTATCGTCTGGCGTTCCGGCTGACGGGGCGCCAGGAGGACGCGCTCGACGTCGTCCAGGAGACGTTCGTCAAGGTGTACCGCGACGTCGCCGCCTGGAACGAGCGGTCGGCGTTCTACAGCTGGCTCTACCGCGTGGCGTCGAACCTCGCGATCGACCGGCTGCGGCGGCGGCGGAAGGAGCGCGAGCTGGTCCAGGGGGCGGCGGCGGCCGAGCAGGAGCGCGGCGAGCGGAACAACAACATCGAGGACCTGGTCGAGGCGAGCGACCGCGACGCGAAGCTCCGCCGCCTGCGCGCGGCGGTCGAGGGGCTGCCCGAGGCCCAGCGCGAGATCGTGGTGCTGCGGCACTTCGAGGGCCTTAGCCTGAAGGAGATCGCCGACGCGCGCGGGTGCGCGCTCGGCACGGTGAAGTCGACGCTCCACCAGGCGTTCAGGAGCCTGGTGCGGGTGATGAACCCGGAGGCGGCGACTTTCCCCGCGGTGAAGACCTCCCCGCTCCCCCTGGGAGAAGGTTAGGGCGAGGGCGGTCGCGAACGAAGGCTGGGGAGTCCCATGGCCGTGACGTGCGAATCGGTTGCGGAGCGGCTCGAGCTCCTCCACTACGGGGAGATCGAGGGCGCGGAGCGAGGCGAGGTCGAGGCCCACGTGGCCGCGTGCCCGGGCTGCCGCGGGGCGCTCGAGCGCGTGCGCGAGACGGCCTCCCTCCTCGACGAGGCCCTGGAGGTGCCCGCGCCGGGCGAGGTCGCCTGGACGCGGACGCTCATCCGCATGAACGCGGCGATCGGCGGCTACCGCGCCGAGCGGGCGCGCCGCTTCTTCGGGACGGCGCGCCGCCGGCTGCTGCGGGTCGCGGCCGTGCTCCTGCTGGGCGGGGCGCTCGGGACGTCGGCGTACCTCTACGCCGAGATGCGCGAGCGCGACGAGGGCATGAAGGCGGCGCAGAACGAGGTCGCCGTCCTCAAGAACGTGAAGATCCCGTCGATGAAGATGCGGGTGCGGTGGGCCCTGGGACCGGCGGGCGACAAGTGGGAGGTCGCGAGGACCCAGATCGGCGAGCGCCAGCGCGAGCAGCTCGCCATGATCCTCTGGGAGGAGCCCGAGAGCCCGATCGTCGACTCGGCCCTCGCCGCCCTCATCCGGCCGGTCGGGGAGCCGATCGCCCTGCCTTCGGTCGACGCGCTGGCCGAGCAGCCCCTCGTCCTCGTCCCGCCGCCCCCGCCCGGCGTCGCGAGGCGCGAGCACTACGCCGGCCAGATCCAGAAGCTGAAGCGGTACGCCAAGGACGCGCCCGAGGAGGAGGTCCGGCTCGCGCTCCGCTTCCGGGCGGCGCGGATCGCCGAGGAGGACCTGAGGGACGTCGACCTCGCGCGCCGGGAGTACGGCGAGCTGCTGCCGCTCCTTCCGGCCGGGGCGCCCCTCCGGGCGGTGACGGAGCAGAGGCTCGTGGCCCTCGCCGGCCAGTAGTGTCCTGACGGCGGACGAGCCGGCACTCCTCTCTCGTGCACGCGCGCTGGCCCGCTCTCCTGGTCCTCGTGCTCGCGGCGGCGGCCCCGGCCACCGCCCGCGCGGCGGCCATCGTCGAGGCCCGCGACCGCGACGGCCTCTACCGCGTCCGCTTCCGCTACCAGCCGGTCATCGCCGCCGAGCGCGTCGCGCTCGCGGGGACGTTCAACAACTGGGACCGCGCCCGGACGCCCCTCGCCGACCCCGACGGCGACGGGGCGTTCGAGGCGGTCGTTCCGCTCGCCGAGGGCATCCACCAGTACAAGTTCGTCGTGAACGGATCGACCTGGATCACCGACCCCGACGCGGCCGAGCGCGCACCCGACGGCCACGGCGGCGAGAACGCCGTCCTCCGGCTCGGCGCCGCCGACGGAAAGGCGGCGACCCTGCAGCACGAGGCATCGCCGCGGTTCGTCCACCGGGCGGGGGCCGACCTCGTCATCCGCCTGCGGGCGCCGCGCGGCGACGCGTCCCGGACGGGCGTCGCCGTCGCCGTCGCCGTCGCCGGCGCCGGCGAGACGCCCATGGAGTGCGTGCTCGCCGACGACGGCGGCGCCGACTGGCTCGAGGCGACCGTGCCCGGCGCACCGCGCGACGCCCGCTACGTGTTCAAGATCGCCGGCGACAAGCGCCCGTCCTGGTTCGGCCCGGCCGGCCTCGCCGAGAAGAAGCCGCGCGAGGGCTTCCGCGAGCCGCCCGCGCCCGCCCGGGCCTTCGAGACGCCCGAGTGGGTGCGCGACGCCGTCTTCTACCAGGTCTTTCCCGAGCGCTTCCGCAACGGCGACAAGGCGAACGACCCGCAGGGGCCGACCGCCCGGCCCTGGGGCGCGAAGCCCGCGAACGACAGCTTCCACGGCGGCGACCTGCGCGGGCTCATCGAGAAGCTCGACTACCTTACGGACCTGGGCGTCACGGCCCTCTACCTGAACCCCATCTTCCTCGCCGCCTCGAACCACAAGTACGACACGGCCGACTACCTGAAGATCGACCCCGCCTTCGGCGACGACGCGACCTGGAAGGAGCTCGTGCGCGAGCTCAGGCGCCGCGACATGCGCGTCATCCTCGACGGCGTCTTCAACCACACGGGCGACGAGTTCTTCGCCTTCGAGGACATAAAGAAGAAGGGGCGGGAGTCCAGGTTCCTCGACTGGTACTTCGTCCGCGAGTTCCCGGTCGTCGTCAAGAAGGACCCGGGCTACGAGTGCTGGTGGGGCTTCGGCGACCTGCCGAAGCTGAACGTCGAGAACCCGACCGTCCGGGCCTACCTCATGGACGTCGGCACGCGCTGGATCGAGGCCGGCGCCGACGGCTGGCGGCTCGACGTCCCGAACGAGCTGCCGCACGGCTTCTGGGTCGAGTTCCGCGAGCGGGTGAAGCGGGCGCGGAAGGACGCCTACATCGTCGGCGAGATCTGGAACGACGCCACGCCCTGGCTCAAGGGCGACCAGTTCGACGCCGTCATGAACTACCCCGTGCGCGACGCCTGCCTCGCCTTCCTCGCCCGGGGCGAGACCGACGCCGCGACCTTCGACCGCCACGTCGGGCGGAACCGGCTCGCCTACCCGCGGCCGGCGGTCGAGGTCCAGTTCAACCTCCTCGGCAGCCACGACACGCCCCGCCTCCGGACGCTCGCGGGCGGCGACGCCCGGCGGGCGCGCCTCGCGCAGGCCTTCGTCTTCACCTACGTCGGGGCGCCCGTCGTCTACTACGGCGACGAGGTCGGCCTCGAGGGCGAGAAGGACCCCGACTGCCGGCGCTGCTTCCCGTGGGAGGAGGCGGCCCAGGACGGCGCGACCCTCGACTGGGTGCGGCGCCTGGCCGCGATCCGGCGGGCCGAGCCGGCGCTCCGGCGCGGGCCCTTCCGCACCCGGCTCGCGCGCGGCCCGCTCTACGTCTACGAGCGCGGGGCGGCGGCGGGCGGCGCGGCGATCGTCTGCGTCCTCAACGCCGGCGAGGCCGAGGTCGAGGTGCCGGCGGACGCCATCGGCGCGGGCCCGTTCACCGACCTCCTGACCGGAAAGCCCTGGACGGGTCGCATCCCGGGGATCGGCGCGGCGGTACTGAAGTCCTCCCCCTGACGCGCTTTCCCGCCGCCCGTGGTATGATCTCGGCGTCATGACCGCCGTGGCCCCGAAGCCGGCGCCGGCCTCGCCCGCCTCGCGCAGCGAGCTCACGCTGCGCGAGCTCGACGCCCGCTCGACCACCCTCGGGGCCAAGCTCGAGCAGACGGTCGCCAAGACGGCGATGGGGATCGCGGGCGTCGCCTTCGTCACCCTCCTCTCGATCAAGCTGAGCGGGCGGCCGATCGTCGAGCCGAACCTCTGGATCGGGCTCGGCGCCTTCACCTGGTACGCGGGCGAGCTGCGGCTCATCCGGGCCGGCTACTACCGCTCGTGGTTCCGGTACGTCTCGACGTCGATCGAGAACACGCTGCCGAGCGTCGTCGTCCTCCTCGACTACCTGGGCGAGGGGGCGGTGTCGGCCTACGTCTCGGGCGGCATCCCGCTCTACCCGCTGACGATCGCCGCCTCGACGCTCCGCCTCGAGCCGCGCCTCTCGCTCTTCGCCGGCGCTCTCGCCGCCCTCCAGTTCCTCGCCATCTTCGGCTGGATCGCCCCGCCGGCCGAGGACCCGCGCCTCCTCGGCATGTTCACGGCCACGTTCCACGTCACCCTGATCAAGGCGGCGTACATCTTCGGCGTCGGCATCGTCAGCAGCGTCGCCGCCATGGCCATGGCGCGCTACCTGCTGCGGGCGACGCAGCAGGCCGTCGAGCGCGAGCACGTGCGCGGCCTCTTCAGCCAGTACGTGAGCGAGGAGATCGTCGAGGAGATCCTCGCCGGGAAGGTGAAGGCGGGCGGCGAGCGCCGGCGCGTGACCGTCCTCTTCGCCGACATCCTGGGCTTCACGACGCTCGCCGAGAGCCGCCCGCCCGAGCAGCTCCTGCGGCTCCTGAACGTCTACTTCGAGCGGATGTGCGGCGTCGTCGCCCGCCACGGCGGCGTCGTCAACAAGTTCATAGGCGACATCATGCTCGTCGTCTTCGGCGCCCCGAACGTCGTCAAGGACGACGCCCGGGCCGCCCTCGCCGCCGCGAGGGAGATGGTGAAGGAGGCCGAGATCCTCGCCCGGTCGGGCGACTTCCCGGGCTTGAAGATCGCGGTCGGGCTGCACCGGGGCGAGGCGGTCGCCGGCAACGTCGGCGGCAGCCAGCGCCAGGAGTACACGGTCATCGGGGACACGGTGAACACCGCCTCGCGGGTCGAAGGGATCGCCAAGGACGGCGGCCGCGCCATCGTGCTCACGGGCGCCGTCCGCGAGGCCCTCGAGGCGGGCGGCGGCCCGGGCGTCGACGAGCTCGAGTCGCTCGGCACCCAGGACGTGCGCGGCCGCGGCACGAAGGTGGCGCTCTTCGCGCCGCGCCTGCCGTGAGCGCGCCCGCCGCGAGCCCGAGCGCGGAGCGCGCCGCCGCGCCGATCGCCGCCTCCGGCGCCGGCCGGGGCGCCTCGCCAGGGGAGAAGCTGCCGTTCGCCGCCCGTCTCGAGCGGAACCTCGCGTACGGCGGGTTGGGGATCTCGGCGCTCGTCCTCATCCTCTTCACGCCCGTCCTCCTCGAGCGGCGGTGGTACATCACGCCGACCTTCATCCTGACGCTCTGCACGTTCGTCTGGTACGGCGGCGAGCTGCTGCTCATCCGGCGCCGCTTCTTCCGGCCGTGGATGGGGTACGCATCGACGGCGCTCGAGGCCGTCCTCGGCTCGATCATCTGCTGGATCGACTACCATCGCGACGGGGCGCTCGGCGCCGCCACGGGCGCGGGGATCCTGCTCTACGGGCTCACGGTCGCCGCCGCCACGCTCCGCCTGGGCCCGCGGCTCGCGCTCTTCGAGGGGGGGCTCGCGAGCGCCCAGATCCTCGTGCTCTTCGGCTACTTCTTCCCGACGGCCGCCGACCCGCGCCTCGCGGGCCAGTTCGTCCTCCCGGCGACCTTCCCCGTCACGGTCATCAAGGCCGCCTACGTCTTCGGGCTCGGCGTGATCGGCATGGTCGGGGCGCTCGCGATCCGGCGGCTCCAGGCCCGGGCGAAGGAGCGGGCGATCGAGCGGGAGCGCGTCCGCAACCTCTTCAGCCTGTACGTGAGCGATCAGGTCGTCGAGCAGGTCATCGCCGGCAACCTGAAGCCGGACGGGGAGCGGCGGGTCGTGAGCGTCCTCTTCTCCGACATCCGCGGCTTCACGACGCTCTCGGAGTCGCGCAAGCCGGAGGAGGTCCTCCGGCTCCTGAACCTCTACTTCGACCGCATGTGCGCGGTCGTCGAGCGCTGGCAGGGGGTCGTCTTCAAGTTCGTCGGGGACGGCCTGCTCGTCGTCTTCGGCGCGCCCAACGTCCTTCCGGACGACGCCCGGGCGGCGCTCGGGGCGGCGCGCGACATGGTCGCCGAGGCCGGGCGGCTGGCGGCCTCGGGCGAGTTCCCGGGGCTCAAGATCGGCGTCGGCATCCACCGCGGCGAGGCCGTCGTCGGGCCGGTCGGCGGCGCCCTGCGCCAGGAGTACGCGGCCATCGGGGCGACGGTGACGACGGGCGCGCGGGTCGAGGGCCTGGTCAAGACGCTCGGCCGCCCGATCCTGCTGACGGCCGACGTCCGCGCGGCGCTCGATGAGCCCGAGCGGGCGACCCTCGACGCCGTCGGCGTGCACGCCCTGCCCGGGCGAGGCGTCGGCGTCGAGCTTTACGCGCCCCGCGGCGCGGCTTGACATCGGGCGGTCAGGCGGTACCCTCCTGGTCACCCCGGGGAGGTCGCCCGACCGGTCGGGCGGCGAAGAGAGGGGGGAAGGAGGGCGCAACGTGGACTTCGCGATCCAACCGTTCGTGACGCTTGCCCAGGAGGCGGGCGGGTTCAACCCGCTGCTGTCGCTCGCCGGCATGGCGATCGGAGCCGTCGTCGGCTACCTCATCGGGAACCGGAAGGGACGCGGCGTGCTCGGGGCCGTGCTCGGCGGCCTGCTCGGCTGCATCGGCTGGATCATCGTCGCCGTCATCCCGGCCGCGGACGGTACGCCCAAGGCCTGATCGGGGCGGACCTCGAGGGGGCGGGCGGCTAGGGTTGACGCCCGTCCCCCCAGGGGCGATGATGGGGTCCGCCATGGCCGTGGCGGACGCCCACGACTCCCGCGCGGTCCCGCCCGGGGCCGCCACGCCGGACAGCCCCACGCTCCAGATCCCGGTTCGAGTCGAGCTTCCGGCCGAGGAGACTCCGACACCGTCAGCGCCTCCGCCGCGCGCGGTCGGTCGTTACCTCGTCGAGGAGGAGATCGGCCGCGGCGGCATGGGCGTCGTCTACCGGGCCTTCGACCGCGACCTCCGCCGGCGCGTGGCCATGAAGGTCCTCCAGGGCG
>Ga0187893_10001922_pt1 | contig 47389 bp, 58 predicted proteins | sample MA1701074metaG_FD_139574 | JGI IMG/M metagenome (GOLD analysis project Ga0187893, IMG submission 139574) | White microbial mat communities from a basaltic lava cave in the Kipuka Kanohina Cave System on the Island of Hawaii, USA - MA170107-4 metaG ... | reverse complement strand
TACAACTGGGACGGCAATGACGACGGGGTCGCCGTCACGTTCAACCTGAACGAGTGGATCCACATCGCCTGGCGCCACTCGGGCGGCACGCTCGAAATCTTCAAGAACGGCGTCTCCGCAGGAAGCGTCGCCTCGGGCGACACGCAGAACATGGGCGGCAGCGTTCGCGTTGGGAGGAACTACGATACCGGGCAGAGCTTCCAGGGACGGATCGCGGCCGTCCAGTTCTGGTCGGCGGCGCTGACGGAAGGCGAGATCCGCGCTGCGATGGGCGGGAGGATCGTTCGCGCGGTGAGCCGAACGCTCCATTGGGAGATGGTCACGAACGCAGCGAGCGAGCCCGACTGGAGCGGGAACTTGCGCACGGGGACGATCACGGGAGCGACGATCGCCCCTCACGCCCCCAAGGGCCCCCTCGTCTCGGGCGCGTTCGGGTGGCTCGCCGCGATCGCAGGAGCACCGGCCTCTCTTCTGGCCGACAGGGGCACGTTCGACGTCACGGGCGCTTCGGCGTCCCTGGTGCTAACGAAGGTCGAAAGTGCCTCTCCTGGCAGCTACGGCGTCACGGGGTTCGCGACGACGCAGCTCAGAACGCACATCCTGGTCGCGGACCAGGGCGCCTACGTTCTCGGGGGTGTCGCCGCCACGACCGCCGGCGGGGGAGTCAACAACCTCGACGCGGGAAGCTACGTCCCAACGGAGTTCGCTGCCTCTACGGCGGTGGGGTTCTCGACGACGGCGAACGCCTCCTCCTACGCCGTATCGGGGCTCGCCGCCACGACGGTCCGGACCCGCACGCTCGTCGCGGATCCAGGCTCCCTTTCCGTCTCGGGCGTCACGGCCTCCACCGCCGCAGAGCCCGTCATGCTCGCCTCGAGCGGGAGCTACTCCGTCACGGGGGCTGCGGCGGGGACGACGACCGAGGAGGCGACCCTCGCCGAGGTTGCGGCGTACGCGGTCTCTGGCGTTTCGGCGAACCTGATTCGCTCCTTCAACCTCACCGCCGATCCAGGGGCACTCTCGATCGGCGGCGTCGCGGCCGTCACGGAATCCCCGAAGTCCATGACGGCGAGCCCCGGCTCCATCTCCGTCTCGGGCGCCTCGGCAGGCACGATCCAGGCCGGGCGAGTGCTGGACCCGAGAGCGCATCTGAGGCTGCGCTCCCGGGTCTTCGACCGACTGGCCCTCACCGCCTAGCCCGCCATCGCCTCGGGCGCGCCCGCCGACCGTTTCTCGGCGAGGCGCACGGATCGAAGCTCCTCGTTCAGCGGCTCGAGCGACTGCTGGAGGAGGGCCTGGAGCACTCGGCACCAGGTCTCCTCCTTGACGACGACGTAGGCGCCCCGGCGCGTGATGCGGGCGTGGTAGACCCCGTGGTGGTCGTTGAGCCACCTCGAGATCGCGGTCATGTTCACGTCCGGATGGGCGGGCGCCGTGTGCTTGACCTCGATGGGCCAGGGGAGCCCCTCGACGTCGTGCCCCTTCTGCATCCCGCCCGAGACGGATCGGGACGTCTTCGCGTGGACGAACCCGATCTCGCGGTACCGCCCCGCTACCCGGCGCTCCTCGTCGTGCCCCTTGCGACGGCTGTTCACGCGCTCCGAGGTCCGATGCCGAAGGGCTCGCGGGCGACCTTCGGGACCGTCTGCTTGTGCTGGGAGAAGGCGTCGAGGACCCGCACGAGGAGGTAGTTTCCCACCGCGGCGCTCTCGCGCAGCTTCTTCGAGAGCTCGCGGGGGTTCGCGCCCGTGTCGATGAGCTCGAACGAGGTCTGCGACTTCGCGCTGAGGAGGGCGTACTGACGGGCCTTCCTCGTGCGCGCCTTCTTCGGCTCTGCGATGCTGTCGGTCATGGTGTGTCTCCTTTACCAAAAAAGAGGGGAGCCCGCCCTGCCAGGACCGCCCAGCGATGTGCGAGCAGCCGACGGGCCTGAGGGAACCGGTGATTCCTTTCTGAACCTTGCGGCCTCTTTCCGGACCCCCCTAGAAGAGTTCTTCGGAGAGGAAGCGATGGAGCGCCAGGGCCCCGAGGCCCGTCGGCTTCTGCTTGCCGGCGAGCCAGTAGGCGACCGCCCGGCGGGTCACACCGATCCTCTCGGCGATCTCGCGCGGCTTGAGGCCCGTGCGCTCCTTCACCATCCTGAGCGCCGTGACGGGGTCCCGGCTCCAGCGCACGAGCGCTCTCGTCCTCCCCGTCGCCGCCGGTGTCTCGAGCCAGGAGCGAAGAAAACGGGTGAGGCTTTCGGTGGCCCGAACGAACGCCTCCACGTCGCTTCCCTCAACCCTTCGGAGGAAGAACTGGATCTCATCGCGGACGGCCCGACAGGCGGCGGCGCGAGCGTTCCCGAGGGTACATCCGGGAGTGCTAGGATGAGTCGAACGGCTCCGGCCGACATCGCGACGGGCCAGGCCCTCCCCGACCAGGCTTGCCCCTTGCGGATGCGCACCGAGATCCTCCCCCACACCTGGTCTCTCCAGGTGAGGACCTCCACCTCGTCCCTCGGGTCGCTTGTGAGGCAGGAGTAGGCGATCACCCACTTCGTCTCGAAGTGCTCGCGGCCCGAGGAGAGGACCTGCCCACGGATCCGCCCGTGGAGGAAGCTCGCATCGTAGTGGAGGTCCGCCGCCACGAAGATCGGCCGCGGGTAAGACGTGTTCTGGATCCAGATGCTCCCTGTCCAGGAGGACTGGGAGCCGCACCACGCCTGCGCGGCGAGGAGAAGCGCACCCAGGATCACGGGCCTATGGGATCGGTGCTCGTCGGCAGGATCCCGGGCGCCTTGAGGGTCGCCGGGTCGATCTCGAGAGGGACCGGGAACTCGTGCTCGAGGGGCTCGGAGAGCCCGACCGCCTCTGCGGGCAGCGAGAGCGCGGAGGCCGCCTCCCCGAGCCCGATGCACCCGATCCGCAGCGCGAACTTGGCCGCCGTGAAGGGGAGGTACAGCACGAGGTTCGAGGTTCCGCCGAGGATCGGCCCGAGCTGCTGCTCGAGCTCGCCCCGGAAGGAGTCGATCTCGGTTCGGACCTCGCTCTCTGCGGCGCAGAGGTTGTGGGCGAAGGTGCGGCAGCCGGGCGCCAGGAGGAGGAGGGGCAGGAGGAATCTCGCGTTCATGCGTCACTCCGGATCCCAGGGTTTGCGGGGGATCCCTTTGAGGACGTTTTCGTACTTCTTGCCGAGCCACGTCTTCGCCCGCTCGATCTCCTCGAAGGTGCGAGCCTTCTCTACAGCGAGCGTGAACTCCCGTTTCGCCGACGCGATGAGGTTTCGACGGCGACGCTCTCCCGATTCACAGGGACAGCACCGCTTCTCCGCCTCGAGAAAACCGTCCACGCATCCCCGGCAGCGAGTGGCTGCCACCACCGCGGCCTCGTTCCGAAGTGAAACCTCCATCCAGCCAGCGACGTTGCGCACCGGGCGGCCCCGGGCGTCGGCTTCCAGGATCCGATCAGCGAGCGCAAGGACTCGGTGGGCCCCGTAGGTCTCGATCCACCTCGCGATCTTGTCCGGCAGCGCCCCCGGGACGAGGCCCCGGTAGTGCGCCTCGAGCTTGCGGAGCGCCGTTGCCAGGGCGCCCCTTCCGTTTTCGTCGGCCATGTCGCCTCGTCTCGATGAGCCGTCTCAGCTTGCGGGCGAGGTCTTCGCGCGCGGCGCAGACCCCGGCGATGAATCCCTCGAACCACTCGCTCACTCGTACTCCTCGTCGGGGGGTCGGTCGTCGTCGGGGGGCGGGGCCCCCTCCTCGAGCTTCTTCGCGACGAGCCTGTCGATGATCGCGGTTCCCTGGCGCAGCGTGAGCTTCGATTTCGAGTCGACCTTGAACTTCTTGTAGATGAACTGGTCCATCGCCTCGCGAGCGGCCTTTTCGTCCATGCCCTTGCGGGCGCCGAGCTCGACGGCGAGGGCCATGATCTTCCCGATCTGCTTCGGGGTGATGGGCACGTCGGGCTCCTCGCCGCCGCCGCCCTGCACCTCCTCGGCCGAGGGGCCGGTGAGCCCGAAGTAGCGGCGGATGGCGGAGCCGGTCGCGCGGGTGAGGGCCATGCCGGCGATCGCGGAGGGGTCCTTCCCGCGTGCGAATCTCTCCGTCGTCGTGCAGCACCCCACCCCCGAGGTCGTGCGGCGGGGCCCGGCGCAGTCGACGCGGTACCAGAACTCCCGCACGCCGTTCGTCGGGTTCTCGACCCAGCGCTCGACGATGGTGGTCGAGAGGCCGATCGCGTTCGCGAGCTTCTGGAGGCCCTCGATGCGCAGGTAGGGCTTGCCGCCTAGCTCGAGCCAGTCGCCCTTGCAGACCTCCTGGAGGAATCGCATGGCCTCGTGGTAGCGGGCGATGGCGCTGTCGGCCTTGAACTCCTCGAGCTCGCCGGCGACGTCCGGTCGCACCGTGAGGGCGCGCTCGGGTCGCTCGATCACCTCGCCGGTCTCGTGGTCGATCACTTCGGGCATCGTGCGTGCTCCTTCTGGATCTCCGCGTACATCTGTCCGGCCTCGAAGAGCGCCTGGTTCGCAGCGTTGAGTTGTTTCCGAAGCCGCTCGATCTCGTGAAGCGCCGCCAGGTAGGCGTCCCCCGGGATCATGGGGATCGCCTTCTTCGCGGCGTCGAGCCAGCATTCGCGGGACGACTCCAGATTGAAGGGTTCCCCGAGCAACGAGAATCGCATCAGAACGGGTCCTCCATCGCCGGCTCGGGCTCGCCCGTCACGACGAACACGGGGCGGCTGCCCGTCTTCGTCCCCTTGAACTCGACCTCGAGGCGGCCCTTCCAGCACACGCTCTCGGCGTAGTCGCAGTACGAGCACACGAGCCCGAGGACCTGGCGGCCCGTCGTCTTGCCGCGGTTCGTCTCGTCCTCGGTGAGGAGGCGGGGGAGGTCGTCGGGGCTCTCGGCCTCCTCGATCGCCTCGACGTCGCTCGCGATCCGTTGCGCGTAGAGCGGGTCGAAGGGCTCGAAGACCTCGGCCATGTGGCCCGTGTTCGTGTTGATGACGACGAAGATCGTCCCTCGCACGGTGCCGCCGCCCTGGCGCGCGATCTCCTGGAGCTCCTCCGAGGCGCAGTACCCGTTCGCCTGGGAGAGGTAGCCCCAGGTGTTGTCCATGCCGTTCTCGAGGAGCCGCCCGAAGGCGAACTCGGCCTGCTTCTTGAACTCGACGTTGAACACGTCGCCCGGGCGCAGTTCCCCCTCGAGCTTCTCCCACTTCGCGACGCCCTCGAAGCCCTCGAGGACGACGGGCTCCCCCACGGGGGGCCGCATCCAGGCGTCGGGGTGGCCCTCGAGGGCGCCCGTGCGAAGCTTGAGGTGGACGGGCACGTCCTGATCCCACGGCTCGATCAGCACGCCCGCCTGGATCGCGAGCGCCTTCGCCGTGGCCTCGACGACGTCGCCGAGGAAGAAGTTCACCTGGCTGCGGGGCTCGAGAGGCTTCCTCGGGGCGCCCTCGCGCTTGTAGAGGAGCTTTCTCGAGCACGTCCAGGGACCCGAGATCGAGAGCGCGGTGCGCTCCTCGCGCTCGAGGAACTGGCGCTGGAACCCCCGCTGGACGGCCGCCATGAGGCCGAGCATCGTCTCGTCCTCGCGCCCGTTCTTCGGGATCGAGCCCGGGTTCGCCGCGAGCTCACGGTAGATCCGATCGACGATCACGTAGCACCTCCGATCGCCTGCTTCATCCACACGATCAGCGCCACGAGCACGATCGTGCTCGCCACGATGATCGAGAGGAGCCCGACGCAGGCCATCACGGACTCCTCGTCGTAACGTTGCGCCATGTAAGGGCTTACCGCACGGGCACGGTGACCGTCTCGAGCGGCTCCCACACCTCGCGTGCGCCGATCAGGGTGCCGTTCGGGGCGTACAGCACGACGCCCTCGATCCCGACCCGGTCGATCTCGACGGGGAGCTTGAGCTTCGTCATGTCGAGCGGGCCATCGACGAGCAGCACCTTCTTTTTCGAGGGGGCGACCGGCGCGAACGTGAGCGCCCCCAGCACGACCATCGCGATCAGCTTCACTTGCGCCTCCGTCGACCAAGGTTCAGTTTTCCAGCGATCTTCACCGGGTTCTGTCCTTTGACCACCTGGGTCATTGCCGTGTTTGCAGAATTAACCGCCTCACTCAGCATCACCCCATCCTCGAGGAGAAGGCTCAGCGTCAGCGCGAAGGTCCCCGCCGCCGTCACGCCCGTTAGATAGGCACAATGGGCGCAACCGATGTGTTGTTTGCCTCTCCCGGCGCAATGGCGCTTCATCTCCGCGTAGATGAAGTCGAGCATGTCCAGCTCGGCGTCCGACCTCTTCTTGAATCTGCTCATCAGTCCTCCAGGTCCGCGGCGCACGGGTGTCGCACGCAGCGGCACGTCCACTCCTCGCACTCCGGGCACATGAACTGCGGCCACCCGCACGCATGGCACGGGGGACCGCCGTGGTTGCGTCGATTCCTGTGGCACCAGCACTCGCATCGTGCCCGACAGCACGCGCTCTCGTGGTAGGGGCCGTCGGGGCAATGAACGGCGCACGTGCAGATCGAGACGCCGTGGTCACGGTCGCTCATGGCTTTTTCGCGGTCGCTCATCGTTCCTCCTCGCTTTCGCACACGACCAGGCACGACTGCGCGCACCCGCACACGAACGCTCGGCACACGGGGCACAGCACGATCGTGCGCCCACACTTCACGCACCGCTCTGCGTTGTCGTCGGGCATGCTGCCTCCTTCGCCGCCAGCGCGGCACTCATCACCCGCTGTTCCTCGCGCGCGTCGAGCTCCCGCTGGAACCCGCGCATCGCTTCCCGAATCGCGTCCTCGGGCATGTCGTAGGTCCAAATCGCGACGTCGCTTATGTCCGTCTCAACGCTCTTGAACACGATCCAGCGCATCGCCCGCGCGTCGTTTTCGAACGCCCGGACGAAGCCAGGGTGAACGTCGACGGTTGTGTAGTGGACCATCACTCCTCCAGCGCGATCGGCATGAGGACGCCGGTGAACTTCTGCTCGTCGCCCACCTTCGCGGTGAGGAGGATCGGCCCCTGTGGGTCGTACCGGCCGTGCTCGTTCTTGACGCGCGGCGGCACGTGGATCGTGACGCCGCGCAGCTCCCCGCCGTGCTTCGCGACGATCCCGAGCATCTCCGCGAGGTAGGCGGGGTTCACGGTGACGCGCGCCCACTTCTCGTCGGGCGTCGGGATCACCGCCTCGTAGCGCGGGAACTCGCCCTCGAGCTTCCTGATCCGCGGCGCCTGCGCGTTCGAGAGGTCGGTGTAGGCGAAGGCCGCGTGGCCGTTCGCGTTCGTCTCGAGGACGTCGAGCGCGATCAGGTTCAGCACGGGCTTCGACGTCCGGATGTCCTTCCCGAGCACGCGCAGGTCGCTGGCGTCGATCGTGAAGGGCTCAAGCGCGTCCACGGGCGACGTCGGCGCGCCCTCGCCGGCGCCCGGGACCGTCGGGAAGTCCTCGGCGCCGTCCTGCTTCGGGTACGTCACGCACGCGAGCCTGCGCCCGTCGGTCGCGACCGTCCCCGTTTTCGAGAAGTAGACCCCGTTGATCGCGTAGCGCCCCGCGAACTTGGCGGCGCACTTCGCGACGGCGAAGTTGGTGCGGTTGATGAGCATGTCTTTCTCCTTGCGGCATCGCCGCGCTGTTGGTGATGCCCGGCGCGGGAGTCGAACCCGCTCACCGGCGTCGCCAGTAGAGCGACGGTCCGCACCCGCGGACTGGACCTGGCGCAATCGAATCCGGGGCTCTTCGCGCCACGGTTGGCCGCGCCGTGGCCCACGGACCGCCACGTGGAGGCGGCCCCGGCTCGGTCCGCAACGGGCGACGCGCAGGCCAGGAGCATGCATGTGCAGGCCCACGTCTGACTCGCCCGCCTCGTCGGGGAGGATTTCCGACGAGCTACTTGTCGTCGCGGCGCTCCTCCAGCGCCGCACGCACGTCTCTCTCGTACTCGATCAGACTCCGGAACACGGACGGCTCCAGCGCGATACGCGTCGTCGAGTCCTGCCCGCGCAGGTCAAGCCACACGTGGTAGCCGTCGTGCGTCGCGTACACCCCGTCTCCGAGGTAACGGTCGAACCTCGGTCCGTCGAATCCCATGGTCACCATCCTGGGGACTTGTCGTACCCGGGCAACGCTCTCCAGAGGCACTTGCGCAGCGCGTTGATCGCCGCGTGCGCCTCCGTCTCGCTCCAGTCCGGCGTCTCGCAGGACTGGTACTCGTAGCAGTCGTTCCCCCCTACTCTCCCCTATCCTCCCCCCCTTGCATCCTCATCGAGGCGCTCGAGGATCCCGAGTTGGGCGTGCGGATCGCCGCGCTGCGCGCGCTCACGGAGATCGCCGACCGGCGCGCCCCACGAAAAAGGGGGGGAACCGATCCCCAGCTCGGGACCGATTCCCCCCCGGGGGGAAGGCTAGGATTCCTCTTGCGCCTTGCATTCGGCGCATAGCATCCCGAGTAGCGGCTCGGTATCTCCGACATCGATGGCCGCCGCCATCGGCGAGTCTGCATCCCAAGGGGATGTGACGGTTTCGATTCCGTGGGGCGCGCAGATCGGACATGAGGGCTCGCCCCGCTTCGTGGTTGAGTATGTCATACTGCGTTTACCTTTCGACCTTTCGACAAGGGGGGGATTCCTCCCCCCTGGGTTTCGGCTTCTCTTACTTCTCTCCAGCCGTCTCGATCTCATAGGGGGAGACCGTCGGTCCCTCCCCGTGAGCGTCCATGATGTCGAGTTCCCGCAAGCGGGAGAAATACATCCGCTTGCAAGCCCCGTGGCCGAAAACAGGTTTTCCCGCTTCGATTTTCTTGCGGATTCTGTCCCGGTATGCTTCCGGAACCGGGACCCGCTTCCCGCATCCGCTGCAGGAAATTTCCATTGCGTTTGGCGCTCTTTCGTCGCCGGTTCTCCGGGAGACCCGGAACAGTCATGCAATGCAGCGGGCCGCCTCGCAGCGGCCCTCTCGAACGACCGGCCCGACTACTCTCGATCGCGCTCCTCGCGCACGATCGCCTTGATCTCCTCGCGCACGACGGGATGCCACAACGCCCACTCCTTGCGCGCCCACACCCGAAACTCCTCAGCCTCCTCCACGGAGAGCCTACGAAAGACGAGCGAGAACGGCCCGTATGGCGGCGCACCACCAATCCGCAACGCGGCCTCCACGATGAGGCCGATCTTCGCTCGATCCACGACGTACGCACTCACGAGGTCCTCCTGCGCCATCGGCGCGGCAATCGGAAAAGTGGGCCCCCGACTGGCGACTACTCGCGGTCGCCGCCGCGACCGAGGTACGCGAGATAGCAGGCTACGGGGGCCTGGAAATCGAAGCCCGGTGCTCTTGGCGCTGGCTGGCACTCCGGTGGTGCACTTACGCCAGCCCCACGGACCGCCTGGGGCGATCGAGCTCCGTTGAGCCAGCCCCGGTGGGCGGCACCGGTTCGGTCCGCACACATGCTCCCCTACCCGGGGAGATCGAACTCGAACGGGGATACGCGCTCGTGCCCACCCTCCTCGTCGAACCGCTCGATGAATTTCTGCACGACCTCTGGCGTCTCCCACGAATGGGTCTCAAAACCCTTGTGCTGGAGCGTGCATTCGATCCTCTCCGACTCGACGAGGACGAATCCGTCGCCTCCCATCGCGCGCCCCACGGCGCGGGCGACCGGACACGCGTACGCCACGTGGGGAACGCCCTTGTCGATGTCGTCCTGCGTCACACTCACGCGAACCATGTCGATCCTCCTGCGCCCGAGGGCGCGCTAGTAGTCGTACCCGCGCTCCGCCCGGTCCGCGCACGTGTCGCATTGATAGCTGCGCGCCACGTCGAGCGGCGTCAGGCGGTTCGGCGCCTTGCACGTGGGGCAGGGCAGGTTGCGCGGGTTCCTGCGCGTCGCGGACCGCAACGCGGAACGCCCGCCAGGGTCCGCGAACCCGACCCCGTCGATGAGAAAGTCCTCGTCGTCGTAGTCGTCGTACATGTCGTTCTCCTGGCCCGAAGCCTCATTCAGGCTCCCGATACGGGCCTCTACGGGAACGACGGGGCGCTCGGCCCCGTTTCGGCTCTCACGCGCACGGCTCCGTCACGTCACGATCCCACGCTCGACCGTCGGTGCACACGCACCGCGGATCGCACTCGTGCGACTGACCCAACGAAACCTCCTTCGCCGCCTCCCACTCCGCACGCGCCTCGGTCTCCTCGGGGTCGCGTGCGATAAGCTCCCACTCGTGAATCCAGTTCGCGAGCCACATGGCTACGCGCTCGCCTTCGCCTTGAGACCCGCGACCACGTCGAGCAGGCGCTTCGTCGTGCGCAGACACGGGCCCGGGCGCCGCTCGAGGAGACCCGCACCCACGAGCACCCCCACCGCCGCCTGGAACGGGTCGAGCCCGTACGCCATGAACGGCACGTACAAGTGCCCCTCGGGGATGTCCTCGCCCGGGAAGTCCTCCGCGAGCGTGGACGCGATCACGTTTGCGATGTTCCGAACGTCCATTCGTGAATCCTTCGGCGCACGATGCGCCTCAAGACGGTCATGCAATGCAGCGGGCCGCCTCGCAGCGGCCCTCTCGAACGACCGGCCCGACTACTCCCCGTACTCGACGTAAAACGACAACGGCTCCACCGGCTCCCGGAAGTCGTACGCAGCGATGAACCGCGTCGCCTCCTCGGGCAGATACCCCATCACGCGCTCGCCCAGGTCGCCGTAGGTGAACGCCCTCATGCCGACCGCGGGGTCCGTGAACCCCGCCGCGCGCAACGCACGCGCGACCGGGCAATCCCTCGTGCTGGGCCTGGAGCCGCGCTCGATGTCCGACTTCGTCACCGAAACGAGAGCCTTGAGCATGCTGGAATCCTCCCGGGGCCTGCGCCCCGACTGGACTGGACTGGACCGCCCGCACGAGGACCGACGAAAGCGAAGGGGCGGCCCGAAAGCCGCCCCATCACCCGTCACGCGGCCGCTTCGGACCGCCTCGGCGCAATCTCCCCAGGGGAGAGCCGCAACGAGACGTCCTCCGCCACCGGAACCGAGATTCCCTCCGCCTTGAGGAGCTCGACGACGCGGTCCATCGTCGCGAGAATCCCGGCGAGCTTGCGAAGCCCGACCGTGAAGTTCGCGGGCGGACCCCCGCCGCCACGAACCCCCCAGCACACGGTCTTGTGGCCCTTGAACTCGGCCACGGCGACCGCCGCCTGGAGCGGCTCGCTCGCGGAGTCCGAGCGCACGCGGTTTCTCGCCTTGCGCTCGGTCGCGACCTGGAGCATCCCGCGCATCTCGGCCATCTCGGCCCGCTGCGCCTGGAACATCTCCTGGAACGCGAGGAGAGCACTCTCGATCCCGTTGCCGTTCGCCGTCGTCTCGACCATCGTCGAATCCTCCGGCGCTCGACTCCCGCGACGTTCGCCACGAGGCGAGCGCCACGTACGGGTCCCCGAGGAGTCGGTGCCACGCTACTCGGCGTGTCGCACCACGGCTCCGGGCCTCGGGCCCCGCGCCGCACCCCCTCGACGAGCGGCGAGGGCCGCGACCCCCCCCGCCGGGGGGCCCCCGGGGTCCAGCGCGCGCGCGGGTGGGGGTGGAGTCACGTTCCATGCTGCGAGCCACGGTTGCGGGGCGTTGGTGGGGGTCGGGGAGGGCGGTTCGGTTGGGGAGGGTGGGACGGTGTGGGGGCGGGCGTGGGGGCGCTGGGGTGGGAACCTGGTCGTGTGGCGGGTGGGTCGTGGGGGGTAGGCGTTCTCACGCCGGGTTTCTCCAGTCGAGGTCTGGGGAGGTCGTGGCGAGGTGTGGGCCCTCCCCGGGGACCGCGGCTCCCTGGTGCGGGTTTCAGGCTCGAGGCGAGCTGGTGGAGGCGTTTCCGGGGGTGGAGTGGCACGAGGGCCCCTGGTCCTTCGCCTGGTGGTGGTGTGGTTGCCGGCCTACGACCTACGTCCCCGCGGGGAGAGGGAGTACCCCTGACGTGTCCGGCCTCGCTCCTCCGGTCGGTCAGGGGGTGGTGCCCCGGATCCGTCGCCGGCGCTGGTCCCGCGGCCTGGCCTATCTCAGCCTTGGGGGTGCGGGGTGCGATGCGAGGGGGGTGATTTTCCGCACCGGGCGTGCGGGTCCGTGGCGGGGGGCTGCTCGTCCGGACCCGCTTGCGGGTTGAGGCCGGACGAGGTTGACGCGGGATCCTGCCAGGGAACCGCCGGGCGCGATGCGGTCGGCGATCGGTGTTTCACGCCGTCCCTGTTTTCGAGGGGGTCTTCTCGCGTGCGGCGTCTCTCTTGTCCACGAGCCCGGTTCCTCTGCACCAGCCGCAGTCAGACCAAGGCCCGCTTCCGTCATCGAGGACCGGCTCCTTCCATCCTCCCCAGCCGTGACATTCCTGGCAGGAAAGTCCCTCTCTCTCGACTCGGCGACGATACCGTTCGAGGTGGGCCATTCTGTAATAGTCGAGCCTGACGTAGTCGATGCGATCAAGGTCAACCTGTTTCACTCCCCACCTCCCTCCGCGCGTGCGGCGCTTTGATTCTCGATCGAGGAGCTGGTGCGCGCGAGCCGGGGTGGGCGGTCCTGACGTGCCACTCGTAGTGGTCCGCGCAGAACGATAGAAAAGGCTGTCCATCAAAGGCACAGGTTTTCGTGGCATCGTCGGTGCAGCATTCGCACCTCACTCCCCACCTCCCTCTGCGCGTGCGGCGTCGTAGGCGGCGAGGGCTTCTGTCAGCCTTTTCGCCTCGGCGCATCCAGAACATGGCTGCGTCTCGTCAATGTGGCATGTGTGACAACTGCCCGCCTCGAAAGGTCTCGCCGCCGCCGCGACGCGTTCGAGGGCGCGGTGTTCCCGCTCGATCCGGCGGAAGGCGTTGCGGAGGGCAATGATGAGACCGCCCTCATGTAGTTCCCACGGTCCCGGCGTCGCCCGCTTCGAAAGCGCCACGAGGTCGTCGAGGTAGTCGGTCATTCCTTCGCTCCCTGGAGGACAAACTCGTCGCACTCGCAAGCGGGTCTCGTACAAGCGTGGGGCTCGAAGTTCGCGTGAGCCTCGCTGGGATGTCCGCAGGCGCACACGAAAGGTGGATACTTCACGATCAACAGCGGCACCACGGAGGGGTCGAGGTAGTCGGTCATCGCTTCGCTCGCTTGGCGCGCCGCTTCTTCTCGCGCACATCGTTCACCGTGATCTCCTGGGCGACGAGCATCATGTTCACGCTCACGAGATCGTCGGACATGACCTGGAGGAACTCACTCGTTCCCTGTGCCGTCTTTGAGATTATGACCTTGATCTTCATGTCGCCTTCCTCTTCTTCCTGGGCTTCTCGATGTTGAAGGCGGTTCCGGTTCCGTCGAACTTGCCGGCCTTCGTGAAACAGAAGTCACGGTTCGAGACGGCAAAGTGCTTCGGCAGCAGAAGACGGAGACGATCGAGGTTCTTCCCTACCATCACCACCAACGTGATTCCCGTGACTGCGTCTTTGAACTTCCATCTATCGTCGATTCGCATTGCGCTTTCTCTTCTTTTTGGGCTTCCTGAACACGTCCTTACACCCTTCGCAGTAGACGAGCTTCGCCCTCGGGTTCGGGTCGGGGATCTCGACGCGGTGACCCTTGGGACAGGTGTAGACGACGGTGGTCACGTGAGGATCGCCCCCAGCGCGAATCCGAACGCGATCCCGAGCGCTGCGAACGCGACGAAGGACACCATGCCGTCCTCGGGACCGGGCGGGTGATCGAGGCGCTCGGGCGCCACGTAGGCGATCTTCGGGGCCGTGGCCTCGAGGATCGCGTCTCGGTGCTCCTCGCAGTAGTAGACGATCGCGCCGGGTGTGCACATGACATACTCCTCAGAAAGGGAACACGGGTTCATCGGAGGATCCTCGGGATGAAGCCGGGCGGTCGGGCGCGATAGACCTTGCACCATCGCTCGAGTCGCTTGAGGAAGGCGGTGGGCTCGATGTCTTTCGCGTCAACGGCGTCGATGAGAAGTCCAAACGCCTCGATGTCCCGGTCGAAGGTGAAGATCGCGAGGTTGATGTCGGGGCACTCGCGACGGGCCGCGACGAGCGCGCGGCGGAGGGCTTGCTCGTACGTTTCCATGGTGGTTGGTGGATCAGGCAGAAGGCCTCGCCGGATTGGATCTCGTGGACGCAGCGCTTCTCGGAGCACCAGCGCACGCCCGAGCCTCCGGGAACGAAGAAGGGGGTTTTCACGGGAGGTTAGAAGGGTTCCTCCTCCACCTCCTCGACGGGGGGGTTTTCAGGGGCACTCGGGGCCGCGAATCTCTCGGCGCACCGACGGCAGAACCGAGTCCCGCACCTCTCGCAGGAGACGCGCTCGGAGCTCGGAACCGCATTCATGCACCGGGGGCAGATGCTCGTCACCGCTCTCGCGGGGGGAGAAGAGGAACTCGGGCTCTCTCGATCGGGATTGCTCACGGGTCCTTCCTTTCCAGGGGATGTCCCAGGGGGCGCTCGCCAGCATCCGACCGGGGATGTCCCAGCAGGCCTGGATGAGCTCCCCTCGGGGGGGATGGGGCTCCTCGCGCGGCAGGTCTGGGAACGCTCCCAGGCGCATCCGCGTCGCTCGTTTCTTCACGGGGTCTCGCACGGGGGTTGTCCTCGCGGGTTCGTTCGTGGTGTCGCTGCGTCGGGGGATGAGCGAGTGGATAGCTCGCCCTCTCGGGCTCGCTCCTCATGTCCGCTCCCTCGGCCACTCAGGGTGGGGTGGTGAGAAGACGCCGCCCCCCTAGCGGGGCGGGTCGCGGGGGCACTCAGGTATGGGTCCCGTCTGGAGCCGGAGCGTGCCATGTGCCAGCCGGGTTCCAGTTCGGCGCGGTCCCGGCATCCCTCGCGTCAGGGGGCGTTCTCACACCGCGAGGCCCTCGCGCATCGTCGTTCGGGAAAGAGGGCCCGGGGGTGTCAGGAGATGGGGACGGGCAAGGGAGAAAGGGTCCGGGCCCTCGAGGTGGGTTCGATTCGGTCGGCCTGTCGGGTCCCACAGGCCTTGAGGCGCTTGAGCCCGCGATCCCTCGGGCGGTGGGTGGTCCCGCCGTCACAGGGCGTTTTTCTGGCGGAGGCGCCCCCGTGTCTTCGTCACGGCCCGATGAGCGATCGTTCGATCGCGTCGGGGCCGTGGTGTCGTGGGTTCCCACTAGATTCAGGGTCTAGTCCGGGAAACCGGGTGCGGGTTCGACTCCCGCCTTCGGCACCACGGCCCTACGCGTCGGTGATTGGAAATCGAGGCGACCGATTGAGCGACGATGGTCAGTCATCCCCAGGTGCACGTAGTGCCTGGTCGCCTCGAGCGAACGGTGCCCGAGAAGGGCCTGGAGATGCATGATCGACGCTCCGGTTCGGAGGACCATCGTCGCGAAGGTGTGTCGTAGCGCGTAGGGGGTGGCACCGTCAAGCCCCGCTTTCTCGAGGAGACGGCGGAAGGGCCGGCGCAGGTCCCGGCTCTCGAGCCCGGTCCTCCAGGCCGCGACCGGCGTCGAGGAGTCGATCGGCCGAGGGAGGCGCCTGAGGTAGCCCTCGAGGTCGGGGTGGATCGGGACGAAGCGGGTTCGGCGCGTCTTCGTCGGGTGCCCGGGCTCGTGCGAGACGGCGATCAGGCCGTCTGAAATCTGGACGTCCCGCCACCGAAGACGGAGGACCTCGCCCGGGCGCATCCCTGTGTAGAGCGAGATCCGCACGAAGGCCTCGAGGGGCTCGCCGCGGGCCGCCACGAGGAGCCGGGAGGCCTCCTCGGCGTCGAAGGCCCGACCCGAGCCGTCTCGGTCGCGAGGGAGCCTCCGCACTCCCGAGAGGGGGGAGCAGCGGATGCGGCCCCACTCGAAGGCCTTGCGGAAGACCGTCGAGAGGACGGCGAGCTCCTTGTTGACGGTCGAGTGGCGGGCCCCCTCCTCGAGGCGATGGGCCTTGTAGGCCTCGATGCGTTCGGGGCCGATGCGGGCGAGCGGGGCGTCGGCGAAGAAGGGGAGGAAGTGGGCGCGGAGGTAGGTGAGCCGGATCGTCTGCCAGGCTGGGGAGACGTCGGATCGAGTCGCTTCGAGGCAGGTGGTGGCGAAGTCAGCAAAGCCCTCTCGTTTGCGGAACAACGGCATGCATCACCATCACTCCTCCTCTCATTCGTACGGATAGAGCGCCTCGAGAGTGAAGAGGGCAGCAAGGATTCCCGCGACCATGAGAGCCAGCACGAGGAGGCCGCGGGTAGGGCGGAAGGATCTTGCCAACCTGACGCTGCCCTGTGCGAGAAGCAGGATGAGTCCGAGAGCTAGGGCGAGCACCGCGAGCGCGACAAGGACTCGGGCGAGCACGGTGATCGACATGTAGGCCGTCCAGATCAGCGCGGATGGACCAGTATCGATCCCGACGGCCTTTGCGGCTCGTTCGAGAAGGACGTCGGCCCCGACCATGCAAAGCAGGATGATCCCCAGCGTTGCGAGGCTCTTCCAGACCTCTCTTCTACGGCGGCGGGCCGCTAGCCAGTGATCCCCGGCGACCATCGTCCCTCCCATCCCACCACGGCCCCGGGAAACGGTCAACCCCTCGAAAACGGGGGTGATGAGTGAGTTCGACGACCGCGACGTCCCCCTCGATCCCCGCCGCCGGCGCCTCGAGGAGGCTCTCGATCAGCTCGAGGTGGCCGAGGACCGGGGCGACCTCACCGCGCTCGAGGTGGGGCTCGTGCGCACGCTCAAGTTCCAGCTCGTGTGCGGGAACCCGCGCTACGTCATGCAGGCCGAGCGCGAGCTCTTCCGCTACATCCGCTGGAAGCTCGATCGGGAGGCGGCCCAGAAGCGCTGGGAGGCCGAGCAGGCGATCAAGAAGGAGTACGTCCAGATGCAGCGAAAGCGCCTTCGCCAGCGCGATCGTCCCCCGCAGCGTCTCCAGAAGGCGAAGATCCAGCGGCTCGACGAGATCAAGGCGCAGGTCTACGGCACGGGTAGCGAGGGTCGGTGAGCGGGTCGGACCCGACTCGGACGTCCCGCCTCCTCAAGACCTCGATCCCGCGGCGGATCATCCGCAGCTCTCGAGGGGACCGCTCGCTCGCGCCTCCCCTTCGCACGATCGAGGCGCCGGCGGAGGACGCGCCCGAGGATCTGCGGCTTCGCTACTTCGCCGACGACGGGTTCCTCCAGGCGAACCCGGCCTTCAAGTCGGCGGAGGGATTCCGGCTCTTCATGGGCCGGTCGACGTATCCGAGCGCGCGGGAGTTCATCGAGAGCCAGCTCTGGATCGTCACGAAGAAGGGTCGGTGGTCGCCCCTCGTGCTGAACGAGGCGCAGTCGAAGCTCGAAGACCTCTACGCGGAGAAGGGGAAGTCCGAGCGGGGGTTTCGCGCGGTGGTCTTGAAGGCGAGGCAGGAGGGGGTGTCGACGTGGACGCAGGCGCACCTCTTCGAGGCGTGCTCGAGGACGCCCAACACCGAGGCGCTCACCGTCGCGCACCGCAACAAGGCGTCGGACAAGATTTTCGCGATGTCGCGGCGCTTTCTCCGAAAGCTCCGTTTCCGCCCCGTGACGAAGTACCTGCGCCGGTCCGAGATCGAGTTCGACGAGCCGATCGGATCGCGGATGGGCTTCGATTCCGCGGAGAACGAGGACCTCGGGCGCGCGGGCACGATCCGGATGCTCCACCTCTCGGAGCTCGCGTTCTGGCCGAACCCCGAGCCCGCGTTCCTTTCGGTGGCCTCGACGTGCCCCATGGATCCGGGGACGTTCGTCGTGATCGAGTCGACGGCGAACGGGATGGGCGGGTTCTTCTACGACTTCTGGGAGGACAGCAAGAAGGGGAAGACGGAGTTCATTCCGGTCTTCCTTCCGTGGTTCGCGCTCAAGGACTACGCGATGGTGGTGAGCGAGGAGCGCCGGCGCGAGATCCTCGCGAGTCTCGATCCCGAGGAGCGCGAGCTCGTCGACCGACACAAGGTGGCGCCCGAGCAGCTCGAGTGGCGGCGCTTTTGCATCGCGGCGAACTGTCGCGGGTCCGTCGACCTCTTCCACCAGGAGTACCCGGCGAACGACCGGGAGGCCTTCCTCCCCTCGGGGACGCCCGTGTTCGACGGCAAGCGTCTCCAGGAGGTCGAGGCCGGGTACGTGGGAGATCCGCTCTACCGCGCGGAGATCGCGCTCGATCCAGACGGCACGCCCCGCATCCAGAAGAACGTCCACGGAGAGCTCTGCGTGTGGGAGCCTCCCCAGGACGGCGATCGCTACGTGATCGGGATCGACTCCGCGGAGGGGACGGAGGGGGGCAGTCGTCAGGGAGTTCACGTGATGGAGTTGAAGAGCTGCCGCCAGGTCGCGGAGTTCTCCTCGAGCTGTGACACGATGGCGATCGGGGACGTCGCGGTGGCGCTCGGTCGGTATTACCACGGCGCCTTCCTCGTCCCCGAGTCGAACTACACGGGGATCGCGGTGCTGAACCGCATCCGCGACCGGGGCTACTCCTACTTCTACATCGAGATCCTCTACGACCGGGTCTCGAAGACGTGGACGAAGCGCCTGGGGTGGAGGACGACGTCGGCGACGCGCCCGCTGATGATCGCGGAGTGCCAGGAGAACCTCCAGGAGTTCGACCCCGGGATCCGATCGCGCGAGCTCCTCTCCGAGATGTTCACGTTCGTGCGCGGCACCAGCTCGCCCCACGCGAAGGAAGGCCGCCAGGACGACCTCCTCTTCGCGCGGATGCTCGCCCTCATGGGCCGCAAGTCGATCTACTTCCCCGAGGGGCGAGGCCCTCGGGCGAACGAGGAGGAGAAGCAGCTCGATCGTCTTCCCCTAGAGGACCGGGACATGTGGCGCGCGGTCTACGCCGCGGAACGAAAACGGAAGCGGTCATGGGAATGATCGAGATCGCCCTCCTCCAGGTGCCCTGGCTCGGGGCGGTCGCGGTTCTCGCCTGGATGCTGCGGGTCGAGCGCGCGGACAAGAAGATTCTCCTCGACCAGCTCCAGGACGCCTGGGACCGCATCCAGGCTCGCGATCTGCCCGAATACAAGGCGGTGAGCGGGAAGCTCGGGACGCCGCGGAAGATGAGCCGGATGGACGAGGAGGAGGCCGCCATCGACCGGAGGCGCCGTGGGATCGGTCCGTGAGGACCTCCACCTCCAGCAGGAGCGAGCGATCGAGGCTCTCGATGGGCTCTTCGCCCACGGGTTCGTCTTCGCCGCGATCCGCAGGATCGAGGACGGGGGCAAGGACCGCTACGTGATCCGCTGGAGCTGCGATCACGCGCGCGCGATCGGCCTGACGGAGCTGGCGAAGCGCCAGCTCTTCTCCGCCTTCTTCTCGCAAGTCGACAAGGACGAGTAGTGCCCGCGCTCACGCCTCTCTCGTGGATGGAGACCCACTTCCCCGCGGGCCAGCTCGACCCCACGAAGCGCCGTCTCGAGCTCGAGTGGTGGATGAACCTCGCCTTCTTCGCGGGCCAGCACTTCATCGAGGCGCGCCCCCACAGCCTCGACATGCAGATCCCCGAGGTGCCGCGGTGGAGGATCCGCTACGTCGCGAACCATCTCTGGTCGAAGGTGCTACGGATCGTGGGGCGACAACTGCGCTCGGAGCCCTCCTGGCTCGTGGGCCCGAACTCGACGGAGCCCGAGGACCAGCGCGCGGCGAAGGTCGGGGAGAAGGTGCTGATCGACTTCTACCGCGACCAGCAGATGATCATCCGCCAGCAGATCGCGGCGCTGTGGGCGGCGCTCTGCGGGACGTCTTTCTTCCAGGTCTCCTACGAGCCGCAGAAGGGGCCCGTTCGGCGGATCTACCTCGACCCCGAGACGAAGGGGATGCTGCCGCCCGAGCTCGAGAGGTTCATCGAGCCCGAGATGAAGGAGGTGCTCGAGCGCAACGGTCTCGTGCGCGAGTTCCCGATGGGGTCGGCGTTCGTCGACGTCGTGAACCCCTTCTCCGTCTTCGTCGATCGGTACGCGACGTGCGATGAGGACGCGCGCTACCTCGTGAAGGCGACGATCCGAACCGTGGACGAGATCGAGGAGCGCTACGGCGTGCGCGTCTCCGCGGAGAGCCCCGCGAGCCTCTTCAGCGATTTCCAGCTCCGGCTCCTCTCGATGGTGCCCGGGGTCGACGGCTCTTTCCTCCACACCGCCTCTGCGATCGACGACAAGATCCCGCGCGCGGTCGTGAAGGAGGCCTGGACGCGCCCGGAGTCGGGCTACCCCAAGGGGCGCCAGTTCGCGGTCGCGGGCGGGGTGGTGCTCCATGAGCTCGACCGCAACCCCTGGCTCGAGTTCGGGGAACTCTCCCCCCTCATCAAGCACGGATTCTCGCCCTACCCGGGTCGGTACTGGTGGGACTCCTACGCGAGCGCCATCCGCCCTCTCAACCTCCAGTTCGACAAGCTCAAGAGCTTCGAGATGGAGGCGGTGCGATTGATGGCGCACCCCAAGTGGTTCGTGCCGAAGGGCTCCGAGATCGCCGAGGACGCGATCACGACGGAGCCCGGCGAGGTCGTGGAATACAACCCCGCCTTCGGACCACCGACCCCGATCGCGCCCGACGTGAACCTCGCGGTCTTCGAGGCGGCGCAGGCGAGCGTGCTCCTCGACATGGATCGCGTGGGCTCGGAAGAGGAGGTCGCGCGGGGGGAAGCTCCGGGCTCGGTGCGCTCGGGGCTCGGGATCGCGCGGCTCGAGGATCGAAACGATCTCGTCTTGTGGCACGCCTCGATCTCGATGCGGGAGGCAATGCGGCGCGTGGGCCGTCTCATCCTCCACATCGCGAACCGCTACTACACCGAGGACCGTCTCCTCAAGATCGTCGGGCAGGACATGCGGTTCGAGGTGTCGACGTTCCGCGGATCGGACCTGCGGGCGCCCTTCGACGTGCGGGTCGAGATCGACACTTTCCGCTCGCAGTCGAAGGCCGCGATTCGCCAGCAGATCATCGAGCTCGTCCAGGGAGGCGTAGTCGACCTCACGAAGCCCGGGATGCAAGCGCGCATCCTCGAGCTCCTCGACATCGGGGACCTTCGCTCGCTGCTCCTCGAGCAGAACCTCGACCGCCGGCGCGCGCAGATCGAGAACGAGCTCCTCATGCAGGGTAACCAGGTGGCGGTGATGCCGTTCGATGACCACGCGGTCCACGCCGAGGAGCACCTCGTCGACCTGCTCAAGACCGACCGATTCGAGAAGGCGGACCCGCTCGCGAAGGAGCGAGCGCTCGACCATTGGAGGGTCCACGTGAAGGAGCTCGAAGCGCAGCGCCAGGCCCTCCTCGAGGAGGCGCTCGCGGTCAAGGGGACGCCCGGCGCCAAGGGCTCTCCCTCCCCACCTCGGCCCGCTTCGGTGACGCCCGCCTGAGAGCCCGCCTCGATAACGGTTTCGGATGGTCGACAGCGGGTCCGAAACCTCGGTCGCGGACATGGTCCGCCGGGCGGCGGAGATGGCGCCCCTCGTCAAGTCTCACGGCGAGGGCAACGCTTCCCCTCCACACCCCCCGGAAACCCCTGCTCCGCCCCCGGAATCGCAGCCGACGGCGCCCTCTTCGGGGGCGGCGCCGCCGGCCGTCTCGTCCATCCCCTCCGAGATCACCTACGAGTGGAAGGGCCAGAGCTTCGTCGAGAAGGACCCGGAGATCATCCGGGCGGCGCTGCAGCAGCGTCACGACTACTCGGCGAAGATGGCCGAGCTCCGTAGGGCCAAGGAGGACCCCGAGTTCCAGCAATTCCGGGAGCTCCGCGCCACGCTCCAGGCGAACCCCAGGCTCGCCCGGGCGATGCGCGAGGTGCTCCAGCGATCCGACGACCAGGAGTTCCTCGACCGTCTCACCGAAGGGGGCGCCGATCGAGGGGAGTCCTCGGATCTCCACCCCGAAGATCCCGCGGGCCGTCGAATCACCGCGCTCCAGGGCGACCTCCAGCGCCTTCGTCAGCAGATGAAGGAGAGGGAGGACCGGGAGGCGGCGGCCGAGACGAACCGCGTGATCGAGGCGGAGCTCGGCAAGCACGCCGTCTTCGCGCACCCGGGGTGGAAGAAGGCCGCGCGCGCTTCGGTCGTCAACGGCTTGGCGCTGGGGAACATCGACGCCTCGGGAATCGCCGAGGCGGTCTCCTCCCTCGCCGCCGAGTTCAAGACGCCCGCGAGCGTTCCCCCCGCGCCTCCCAACCGCACGATCCACACCCCCGAGCCGCCTCGGGGCGCGGGCGTGCCGGCGCAGCCGCGGGAAGAGGTCGTCCTCGGGAAGAACACGAGGGAGGCCGCGCGGGCCTACGTCGAGCAGATGCGAGCGAACATCGCCCCCTAGCCCACTCCCATGGCAGGCATCATCACCTCCGGCGGGTTCACCAAGGCCGCCGCGGAAGGGATCCTCAAGGACGTCTACATCGGGCCGGTCAACCGGCTCATCAACCAGAAGTCGGTCCTCCTCGGCCGCGTCCAGCGGGAAGCGGAAGGGGTCTCGGGTCGACAGGTGATCGTTCCGCTTCACGTCGAGGCGAACGAGCGCGTCATCACGACGGGGCGAGGCGGAAAGCTCCCCGACCCCAAGAGCCAGGTCTACGACAAGGCGACCGTGCTCACGAAGTATTACTACGGTCGCATCAAGATCGACGGCCCCACGATCGCCGACCTCAAGGACGACATGGGGGCGTTCCTGCGCGCGACCGAGAGCGAGATGCAGGGTCTCGCCGAGACGGCCGCGAGCAAGCAGAACCAGCAGCTCTTCGGGAAGGGCGACGGCGTGCGAGCGCTCGTCGACGGGAACCCCTTGGCGAACGCGACGGACATCGACCTTCGCCAGCCCTGGGGCTTCCCCAACTACGCCTTCTCGAAGGGGACGCAGTACCTTCGCAAGGGTCAGCTCGTGATCTTCGTGCGGGGCTCCTCCTTCATCACGAACTCGACGGGCCACGAGATCACGGTGGTGTCGCCCGCGCTCGGGGCGAACGGGCGGATCACGATCGCGGCGAACACGATGGACCTCGCCGACGGGGACAAGGTGGTGCTCTGCTCCCACGACGCGATCACGTCGGGGAACTTCACCCTCGATTCGGAGTTCAACAACGCGATCTTGGGCCTCGGGGCCGCGATCGACGACACCTCGGTCTACCTCGGGGTCGACCCCGCGGTGCGTCCCATCTGGAAGGCGAACATCCTCGGCAACGGCGGAACCGTCCGTTCGATCGAGGAGGACCTCATCCAGCAGCTCGTCGACGTGATCGAGACGAACTCGATGGGGAGCGGCCCCACGGCGTTCCTAACGACGCACGGGCTGCGCCGCCAGTACGCGGCGCTGCTTCGCAACGACCGTCGATTCCCCGGCATGACGGAGGTCGACGGCGGTTTCGGAGTCAAGCGCACGGTCCTCATGTTCCAGGGGGGCAACATCGAGATCCCGATCTTCGTCGATCGGGACTGCCCGGCGGGGTTCTGGTGGGGCGTGGACGAGGGCCAGTTCCGCTTCTACCAGAAGGCGGCGTGGAACTGGATGGACGACGACGGCTCGATCCTCCATCGGCTCCCCGACGACGACGCCTTCCAGGCGACGCTCAGGCTCTACACCGAGTTCGCGACCGGAGCGCGCAACCGCCACGGTCTCCTCAAGGATCTCGCGGAGTAAGCGAGGCCGGACCCGGGGGGTGCGCGCTGGGCCTCGCCCCCCGGGCCCCGGTCGAAGGCCCGGCAGGAGACAGGCATGGGAATCCTCGAGCGCTCGCTCGCGATCCTGAGCGGGCTTCGCGAGAAACAGGCGATCCTCCACACGACGGAGGATCCGGACTGGCTCGACACCTACACCTCGGCGCCGGCGGTGGGTTTCGTCGACCCCGCGGGCTTCGTCAACAAGACGATGCCCCAGCCGCGCGCGCTCGCGCTCCAGCTCGTCAACACGGGTGGGGGGGGCACGCGCACGTTCAGCGTGACGCTCCACGGCACACGCCGGGGCCGGGCGCAGAGCGAGACGATCACCGTCTCGGGCGGCGGCGGGGCGACCTTCAACGCGCTCGGGACCAAGGTCTTCGACAACGTCGGTCGCTACGAGGTGCTCGTCGCCTCGGGCTTCACGGCCTCGGACGTCTGGAACATCGGCTTCCAGAACTCCGACGGCTCTCGTTACGGGCTCCCGATCGACGTGAAGTCGAAGGACGACATCGTGGGCGCGATGGCCGGCACGGGCGTCACGACGGTCGGGACCCCGATCGACATGTCGACGGCGACGGTGGACGTGCTCGACCAGTCGATCCGCTGGACGCCGGCGCTCGCCGATTCCGCGCTCGTGATCCTGACGATCCGGACCTCCCTCAAGTAGTCGATGGGTCTTCTTCGCCGCCATCTCCACCCCTACCTCGCGGGCGCGGGCCGCTACGTCATCCAGCGGTTCCAGAGGCGCACGGCGCCTCTCTATTCGGTCTTCGGCGCAGGCGTGAACCTCGCCGTCACGGGGGCGACGAACGCGAGCCCGATCGAGATCACGACGGCGTCCGCGCACGGCTTCTCGAACGGGGACACGGTCTACATCCAGGGCGTGCTCGGCAACACCGCCGCGAACGGGATCTGGACGATCAGCAGCGCGAGCGGGTCCACCTTCACGCTCGACGGCTCGACGGGGAACGGAACCTACACCTCGGGGGGACGCGCGATCCGCGGCCTCTACAAGGTGGGCGGGTGGCACCCCACATACGCCTGGGACCCCGGCAACTGGTACGACTTCTTCGACTCGGGGGTGTTCCCGGAGAGCCAGCTCTCGCTCGGCACCTTCTCCCCCGGCGTTCCCATGACGCAGCGCCAGTACGAGCCGGGGACGTACGCGATCCGTCTCGACCGCCCCGATCTCTTCGTCGGGAAGTTCGCCATCAACACGCGCTCGGGGGCCTCCCAGTTCTTCCTCGATCAGACGGGAACGCTGAGCGTGGGGCTGTGGGGGTGTCTCCCCTCGGACTCCGGCGCCAAGGTGACGGTCGTCGTGAAGGGCCTCAACTTCTGGACCCTTCTTCCGCAGCAGGAGACGATCACCGTCGAGGCGAGGAACGGGGCGGCCTCGGGGTCCAACGCGACGCACCCCGACCTCATGTCGCCCTGGAAGGTGAACGCGGGGACGGCGCTCGCGCCCCAGCCGCGCGGGTGGCTCGGGCGGTGGGGAACGGCCCACTCGAGGTTCGCGTGGGCGTCCGTCCAGGAGGTGAACTTCAAGAGCGTGACGGTCTCGATCACGGGTTGGATCCACGGCTTCGACAAGCACCCGATGGAGCACAACGGGGGAAGCAACCTCACCTACGTGAACCTCGGGGCGCCTTTCAACTGGACGCCCGACCCGCTGCGGTACTACCCCGAGCTCTTCCTCCACGCGCACGAGGCTTCGTTCCGATCGCCGTGGGCCGGGGCCTCGATGCGCCAACTACGCGGCATCCGTCTCATCCGCGGAGAGGCCGGGATGCCGATGATCCAGGACGCGGGCGAGGAGGGCTACCCGCTCGTGCCGGGCACCTCCTACCTCATCTTCGCGAAGGGCTTCGCGCGGGGCGACAGCGAGCGCGGGCTCAACGAGCTCTTCGATCCCCCGGGCCCGAACCTCGGCGCCCGAAACATCTGGTTCGGCTCGCCCGACAACGTCGGCGAGGCCGTGCGCGGCGACGTCTGGGGGTTCCAGAACGCCGACGATGTGATCCAGGGCAGCTTCGGAGACGGTCCTTACCACGACGTCGGCACGATGGTCGAGGCGTGGTGGGACCCGGACATGCCGGCATGAGCGCCGTCGTCCCCGTCACGCTTCTCTTTCACGACAACCTCGTCGCCTCGGCGACCTCGGCCTCGATCGCGACGTTGACGGGCCTCCAGAACGCCCTTCCGAACGCGACGGCGAGCAAGAACTTCGGCCTCAAGCACTTCCACCTGGGTGGACCCCAGGCCCCGGTCGCGGTCCTCGAGATCGCGGCGGGCTCGGGCAACGTCACGCTCTGGGTGACGGCGGTCGGGATCGACGACCGATGCGTGAACCAGCGCGCGCAGCTTCGCATCGACGCGACCCGTGGCGGAGGCGTCGTCCTCGCGCACGGGAGCTTCGGGGTGAGCTTCCGGCGCATCCAGGCCGTCTACGCGAGCCACAAGAGCGGGACCTTCGTGTCGGGCGACCGCTGCATGGTGGGCTTCGATCTCCAGGCCGCGAGCCCTCTCGTGCTGCTGGGTTCGGGCATCTACCGCCAGGCTTCCGAGGGGGCGCCCCTCAGCAAGGTCGCGGGCGGCGACTTCTCCCTCGAGAGCCGCCATCTTCGATGGACGGGCGGGAGCAAGCCGAACGGCACGACCGCGCGCTCGATCGTTCTCGATCCGCCCGATCAGGAGCCGTCGTGATGTGCGGGGCGTGCGCGCTCGAGGATCACCCGCTTCGGGAGCGCATCCGCCAGATCGACCGCGACCTCGAGCTGCGCTGGAACGGCAAGCGCGAGCGCTACGAGGTGTGGAAATTCGTCCGGCGCACCGGCAAGCACTACCTCGAGTTCCCGATCCCGCAGGGCGCGCTCGGGGACTGGGTGCTGCGCGAGCTCGCGCGGCGCGACCTTCGCCGCGTCTTCTCGAGCTCGTGGGGGCCCCAGATCGAGATCGAGCTCCGGGACCACGACGAGGCCTTCCGGCGCGAGAGCGCGAGGCGATTCTCCGACTTCCACTACAACGAGGGCGGCCCGCGTCTGTGGAAGGCCCTCAAGAAAGACGGAGTGCTGTGAACGCGCGGGAGATCCTCAACGAGCTCCGCCAGATCCTCGATGAGCTCTCGCCCCACACCTGGGAAGACGCCGACCTCATCGCGTTCGTGAACGCGGAACTCCAGGGTCCCGTCGCGGCGCAGCTCCAGAAACTCCAGCCGAGCTCCCTGTGGCGCTCCTTCAACCTGGACTTCTCGACGGGCTCCGATCTCGGGGACGCCCGCACGATCGCCTACCCCGAGAACCTGATCGCGCCCGTCCAGGTGGAGGACATCCAGAACCCCGAGAGTCCGCGCCTCCTCGATCACGTGATGATGCAAGACCGCTCCCAGGTGGGCGAGCTTTCCTGGTTCACCGTCCAGGAGCGGATCGGGCTCGCCCCCAAGAGCGCCATCCCCTCGGGCCAGAAGATCCGGGTGTGGGGGGTCTATCTCCCGCCCCGGGTGACGCTCGGGAAGGTGGACCAGGCGGAGACCTCGGGCAGCACGAGCCTCGTCCTTGCGGAGGACTCTCCCCAGCTCGAGCGTTCCGACGACGCGCTCAACGGCGCACGCATCGAGATCACGACGGGGGCCGCGCGGGGCGTGCGGCGCACGATCGTGGACCACGTCGGGATCACCCGCACGATCACGGTGGACGCGCCATGGGGTGTCGCGATCACGACGGACGACGAGTTCGCCCTCATCCCCTCGATGCCGAAGGTCCACCACGAGGTCCTGGTCTACGGCGCGGCGATCCGCGCGGCGATCAACGAGGGGAACTTGAAGCTCCAGGCCGCGGTGCGCGTCGATCACCGGCGCCTCTTCGACCTCTTCCTCTCCTCGATCCACATGGCGCGCGAGGCCCGCCCGGCTCGGGTCCGTCGCGTCCGGGAGGCATGGGCATGAGCATCTTTCGCGCCCGCGGCGTTCCCTACGTCGTCTGTCCGGCCTCGACGACGACGAAGGTCAAGGTCTTCGGCGGGGTCGAGGCGGGGCGGGAGGACGTCCGGGGCGTGCTTCACACGGGCGTCTTCACGAACGAGTCCGCCTCCGCGGTGAACATCGACGTCCACGACTCCAAGCTCGACGCGCCCGCGAACATCATCGCACGGATCCGCATCCCGGCGAACGACACGATCCCGGTCCTCTTCAACCTCGAGTTCAAGATCGGCCTCCAGGTCGTCGTTCCCGCGAGCGCGCGCGCCGTCGTCACCGTCCTCTAGCCGTGGGCGAGCCCATCCGGATCGTTCCCCTGGCCGGGGGGCTCAACGACGGCGTCTCCCCCGTCCTCCTCGAGGCCTCGGAGGCCGCCGAGGTGGATCGGTGCTCCTTCGAGGACGGCTCGATCCGGGCCTACGGCGAGGGCTTCGTCAAGCTCTCACGGCACCCCCCGAGCCGAGGCTCGCTGCGGTTCGGATCGACGAAGAAGGTCTCGGCGATCGGGCAATCGGACGGGTGGCTCTTCGCGCCCGCGCACGCGGCCTACAGCGGCCTTGCATCCCACACGCTCGAGGCGAAGGTGTTCCTCGACGAGGAGGTCGCCGACAACGAGATCCAGGGCGTGTTCGGCTTCGGGAACAACTTCGGCTCGGGCGACCGCATCACCTACTACGTCAAGCGCGCGAGCGGATCGCCGCACGCCTTCTTCGGCGTCGAGAAGAACGGGACGGAGTTCAACGACACGAGTCGACGCATCTTCCATCGCCGCCCCTACCACGTCGCGTGGCGCTACGACGGCGCGAACGTCCAGATCCTCGTCGAGGGCATCCAGGTCTTTTCCGCCGCCGGGTCGATCGGGCGCGCGTCGGGATTCTACGCGCACCCCTGGTTCGGGGGGTTCGATCCCGGCGGCGGGTTCGGGACGAAGCGGTGGAAGGGGCGCATCGAGGAGGTGAGGCTTTGGAACTTCGCGCGCGCCACCGCCGACATCCTGGCCGAGAAAGACCGCCTCGTCGATCCCGCGAGCCCGGGCCTGATCGGGCTGTGGCGCATGCACGACGGGATCGGCCGGCGCGTCGAGGACCTCTCCGTCAACCGCAACGACGCCTACTTCGCAAACGGCGTCCTCTCGACGGTCCGCCGCGAGGGGCTGACCCGTGGGGCGGCCTGGACGGACGGGGTGACGAGCGCCTTCGAGCTCGACTTTCGCACCCAGGACACCTGGGAGCAATGGCGGTACTCCTGGGTCACGGGGGTCGAGCGGTGGAAGGTCTCGGCGGGGATAACTCCGGGTCGGTTGCCCGCGCCCGGGGCGGCGAACGCGATCCTCTTCGATAGCGCCCCAGGCATGGGCTCGGGGCACTTCCGCCTCGAGCTCCAGGGCGACGGCCGTCTCGTCGGCAAGTTCCACGACGGCTCGAGCGAGCACACGATCACCGCGGGAGCCGGGACGGGCCTCACCGTCGGGCGACGGCACCTCGTCTCGCTTCGACGCGTCTCCGCGAGCACATGGGATCTCCTCGTGGGCGCGAGCGTCGTCGGGACGGACGCGACGCTCGCGAGCATCAACCTCTACTCCTCCGTCCCGACCCACGTGCGGTTCGGGGCGGGATTCGCGGGGGGCACGATCGACGGCCCGATCCTGAACCCGGCGCTGATGGCGCTCGATGAGGTCCGGGTCAGCTTCGATTCCGTCGTCGATTCCCCCGAGGGGAAGGTGAAGGAGAGCGAGATCCTCCTCTCGCTCGGGCCCCAGTCCGTCCAGGTGGCGCGCAACTCCCCCACCGTGAACCCGGGCTCGGGGGAGGAGGGATTCCTCGCGGCATGCGCGAGAAACCTCCTCGTCGTCGACGATCTCGAGGTGGTGCGCGGGATCGACGAGAACCTCGACGGAAAGCTCGATTCCTTCGCGCGCGCGCGCCGTCTCTACCGGATCTTCAGCCAGGCGGCGACGCTCTTTCTGAATACGCCCTACGACGGGCCCGACGCGGCGCTCGCCGCGCGCTTCACGCGATACCTCGCCCTCCACTCCCTCGAGGATCCCGAGAAGGAAAGACTCCCGCTCGTGGGCCAGCCCGAGACCGTGAGCTCGAACACGGTCGCGGTGACGCGGGAGGTCTACGAGAACCGGGCGCCGGCGGGGATCGGGCTTCACTTCGTCCATCGCGCGTTCGGCCTTCGTCCCTCTCCTCCGGAGTTCTTCGCGCCGCGGTGGGCCGCGGGGATCGACCCGATCGAGAAGACTCCGATCGACGCGCTCGCCTCCTACGAGAAGACGGACGGATCGCGCTTCACGATGGTGGGCGCGCACGCGGGTCTTCGCCGGTTCGACGACCGATGGAGGAGGAAGAGCCCCTTCGATGCGGTGTCTTACCCCTCGGCGCGCTCGATCGCGTTCGAGGACCTCCTCGATCGGGTGCGGGTGATTCGGCCCTCGGGCCGCCTCGATCTCACCCCGGGCGGAAGCGAGACGATCGAGGCGTGGATCGAGATCGAGGACCTCTCGGGCAAGCGCACGATCTGGTGCCTCGCCGATCCCGAGGACCCGAAGAAGATCAACGGGCATTGGTTCATCACCGAGGACGCGGAGATGGTCCTCAAGTGGGGAGACGGGACGAACACGCGCTCGGTGCGCTCGATCCCGGGCGCCGTCCCCAGGGGGACGCTGCTTCACGTCGCCGTCGTCAAGACGGGACTCTCGGCGATCTTCAAGATCGGGGGGAAGGAGTTCTCCGCCACCGTCTCCGACACGGGGACGAATACGACGCCCTGGCCCGCCTCGGCGGCCGATCTCTGGATCGGGAACTGCCCCTCCTCCCAGCTCGCCGACGGCGGGGTTCTGCGCGGGGCGATGGCGAACCCGAGGATGTCGAAGAGCGCCGTCTACCCCTCGGGCGACATCTCGCCCCCGACGGCGCCGCTTTCGGGGGGGGATGGGTGCTGGCCCTTCGAGGAGGGCGAGGACGTCTTCGTGCGCGAACTTTCCTCGAGCGCGCTTCCCGGCGAGATCGAGAGCCCGCCCTACGTCTCGGTCCTCGAGGGGATCGGGCGTCAGGGCGAGAGCCCCCCCAACGGGGTCACCTACGCCGATCGCTTCTACTGGACGAACGGGAAGGGCCCGCCCGTCTTCTTCGACGGGAAGGGGGCGGCGGAGGTGGGGCTGATCGCGCCCGCGGGAAAGCTCCGCGTCTCGAAGAAGGGACACGCGCTCTGGAGCGATTCGGTGCGGGCGTACGCCTCCGCGCCCGAGGAGCTCAAGCGCAACTTCTCGCTGCGGTTCGAGGGGCTCACGTACCTCGACATCCCGAAGGGTAACTCGTCGGGGTTCGCGGCGAAGCACGAGCGGGACGAGGGCGCCTCGAGCCCGACGGCGATCACGACGGTCTCGATGAAGGGCTACATCCGCCCGAGCACGAGGCGGATCGCGGACAACCGGGGACGGCGCGTCTTGCTCTCCCACCGGGACGCGGTCCGTTCCGTGAACTACCAGCTCTCGATCTTCGGGCGGTTCCTCGAGTTCCGCTGGTGGGACACGAAGCAGAAGCTCTTCGTGACGGCGCGCATCACCTCGAGCACCGTCGGCGAGGAGTTCTGGAACTACTTCTACGTCGCCTACCGATTCGGGGATCCCGATGGCGCCGACGAGGCCGCGGGAGGCGGAGCTCCCTACAAGGGCCCCGTGATGTACCTCTTCAACGAGACGACGATTCCGACGGGGGGCGCTTTTCCCCCGCGCCCCACCGTCACGGTCGTCGAGGGGACGATCCCGGCGACGGCGACGAACAAGGATTCGCCCGCGGCGCTCGACACGACGCTTCGCTTCGGAGGCGATGGATTCGAGGAGATCGACCCCGAGCAGGAGCCCTTCATCGGACACGCGCAGGACCTCCACGTCCACGTCGCCTCGAACTCCGATGCCTGTACCCTCGACGTGTTCTCGGGCGCCTTGAAGGAGCTCGACCGCCGGCTCGGCACCTGGACGAACCTCGGGGGTACGGGCGCGGGGAACGCGCTCGGGGTCTACCGCTTCAACGAGGGGGATGGGCTCAAGCTCGCGAACAAGACGCCGGCGGGGAGCCCCTACGGCGAGGCGAGCGTCGTCTATCGAAAGCCGCTCGCGGCGGTCCCGGGGAGCTATCGGTTCGCCGCGGCCTTCAAGGATCCCGACGATCCCGATCGAACGGTCTCCTCCTTGTCGCCCGAAACGGTTTTGAAGGTCCCGGCCGTCGGGGAAGGCGAGGAGGAGGCCTACAACTGGTTCGAGGTGGGCGCGGTCCCGATCTCGGGCGATATCCACCGCAAGAAGGTCCACACGATCCTCTACCGCAGCGGGGTCGACGGATCCTCGCTCTCGAAGTTCGCCGAGCTCGAGATCGAAGGCGACGAGACGGTTTCGAGCGACGCGAACGACCAGGATCTCGCGAAGCTCTTCTCGCTCGATCCCGAGAAGACGGCCTCCGCGCTCACGGGAAGGCCTCCCGTGGCGCGATTCCTCGCCGTCGGGGAGGAGCACCTCTTCCTCGGGGGGATCCTCGACGCGCCCGCCGTGGTCCAGTACTCCGAGCCCTTCCGGCCGCAGGAGTGGCCAGGCACGAACCAGCTCTTCCTCGAGAGTCCGGACGGCTCGCCCGTGACGGCGCTCGCGCACGTCTTCGGACGGCTCGTCAACGGCAAGCGCGACTCGATCTTCTCGGTGGGGCTCCTGGGAGCGGGCTTCGGCTCGATCGCGCGCATCGACAGCGAGGTGGGGATCCTCGCACACGGCTCCGTCGTGAACGTGCGGGGCGCTCTCTTCTTCCTGACGGAGCGGGGCCCGTATCGGTTCAACGGGGAGATGCTCGATTTCCTCGGGATCAAGATCGAGGGGACGCTGGAGGAGGTCGACGTCGAGTCGATCCCCAACGCGCACGGGGCGCTGTGGCTCGAGCGCCAGGAGGTCGTTTTCCTGCTGCGCCGGCGGGGGCGCCGCCACGCCGATCTCCTCCTCGGCATGAACGTGCGCTGGCCGCACGAGCCCTGGAGGCGCGCGGTTGGGCCAGAGCTCACGGCGATCGCGGCGATCGACGACGCGGTGGATCGGCCTCGGCTTCTGGGCGCGAGCCCCTACGGCCTCATCGTGCGGCTCGGGGAGGGAGACCTCGACGGCGCGCGGCTCGCGATGGGCTACGGGCCCCTCACGGCGAAGGTGGGTCCGGGCGCGACGACGACGACGATCCCGGTGACGGGGGCGAGTCTCGCGACGATGGGGCGGGGGCACTACGCTACGCCCGTTCGGATCGGGGAGGAGCGCTCCGTGATCCTCTCGAACACGGCGAGCGAGATCCGGCTCGATCCGGACTTCGCGCTCGCCGCGGCGCCCCTCCCCGGTGCGGACGTGCGGATCGGGGCCTTCAAGCGCAGATGGGGGAGCGCCGTCTTCCAGTTCGGGAGCGTGCGGCGCAAGAAGACGCGCTACTTCCGGGGGCGCTTTCGCGCGGAGAGCGGCTACCTCAACGTGATCTTCCGTCCCGACTTCGGGGCGCACCCCGACGAGCAGATCGAGCTCGATCTCTCCCACGGCCACACCGTCGCTCCGCTCCTCCTCCCCGACGGCGCCAAGCGCGCCCAGGCGCTCCAGGTCTTCTTCGAGCGCGAGGGCCCCTTCGAGATCCTCGAGATGGCGCTCGATCCCGAGGAGGTGGATCCGCGGGCATGAGCGTCAAGCGGGAGCGCTTCCACGTGCGCGTGGCGCCGATCCGCGAGCGCGAGATCATGGACGAGTTGAGGGGCGCTGACCCGAAGAAGCTCGTCGAGCGCGTGAACCGATCGCTCGCGGAGATGGCGCGCCAGGTCGAGGAGGCGCTCGCGTTCCTGCGCAATCAGCAGCCCTAGCCCCGAAAACAGACTCGGATGGTCTCTTTCTTCGACCTCTCGGGAAAGCCCAAGCAGCTCAAGAGGCGGTTCCGCGACCCGATCGCGCTGTTGCGCGCCTTCGACGCGCTCGCGGCCTCCCCCGCCGGTCGCGAGCTCTTCGGGCCCGCGGGGGAATCGAGGGCTTTCACGCAGACCGCCTCGGGCCTCGCCACCGCAGGAGAGGGCCTCGAGCGACAAGCGAGGGAGACCGCCGCGCGCGCGGGGCTCGGGCGGTCGTTTGCGGAAGCCGCGACGCTGACGAGCCGGCTCGGCACGGCAGGCGCGATCGCGAGAGAGGCCGGCGGCGCGACGCGGGAACGCGCGGCGCGCACGCTCGATTTCGGCACCCAGGGCCTCGGCGTGCTCGGGGAGACGCAAAACGAGCTCCAGACCCTCTTCCAGGCGGCGAAGGCGAGGAGCCGGGAGAGGAAGGCCGCCAAGCGCATCGGGCGGGCGCAAACCATCTCCTCTCTGGCGGGGATGTTCGGCGGACCGCCAGCACAGGCCGCCGCAGGAAGCTACTTCGGCCTCTTCGGAGGGCCTGAGAGCTCGCTACAGGGAGCGAGCAACGTCGAGCTCGCCCGCCAGGAGCGAAGGGAGCAACAGAGATTCGATCAGTTCATGAAGAGTTTCGGGTCCAACGAAGGAGGCGAAGCGAACGGAGGAGGATTGGACTTCTTCTCGATCTTCCAAATTCTCAAGTCGCTCGGCATCGCGATCTGATGGCGGGCATCACGGATATCATCTCGCTCGGGCTCTCGATCCCGGGGAAGGCGGATCAGTTGCGCGCGGCGCTCGCGGGGGCCGAGGTGGGCCAAGCGCAGCGGATGGCGCCGCTCGAGGAGGAGAACATCCGAAACCTGATGAGGCTTCGCGACGCCCAGGCGCAGGCGCTCCTGGGCGATCTCGAGGCGGCGCAACAGCCCTTCGACGTGGGCCCCTTCGCCGAGGCGGCGGGCCTCGATCTCGAGGAGGCGGCGCTGCTCGCTCCGGGCGCGGCCCGGATGGCGCAGCTCGGCACGGGCAAGCTCACCGAGGCGAAGCAGGGCCGGTTCGTCGAGCTCCTCGAGATGCTCTCGATGTTCGCTGGCGAGGCGAAGTCGGGGAGCCAGAACCCGCTCGGGATCGACTCCGTGACGCTGATCGAGGCCGCGAACGCGCTCCGGGAGGGCGACACGGAGCGCTCGAACCGCCTCATCACCGAGGCGCTTCGCGACTTCGACTTCGGCGCGGACGACATGACGAAGCTCCTGCGCGGGACGAAGTTCGGAGCCGAGCCCGTGGACATTCGAGACGCGCTCACGGCGCCCGACATCACCGCGCGCCAGTTCGGGGTCCGGCCCGGGGACTTTGCGCGCCTCCTGAGAGAGCCCGGGGTGCTCGAATACTTCGCGGAGCTCCTCGAAGGAAAGCCCGTCTCCTCGCGCGTGCTGAACGGGCACGAGCGGGTCGTCCCGAGCCCGGCGCGGATCGGAACCGGGCCCGGCGAGATCCCCTTCCTCCCTCCGAGGTAGGGTGCCCGCCCAGAGCGAAGCCCAGAAGGCGGCTTCCGCGGCGCGCCTCTTCGAGCTTTCTCGCCGCTTCATCTTCGAGGACGACCTCGACGCGCTCGGCGTCCTCCAGAAGATGTTGCCGGGGAGGTTCGAGGGTTCGGCCCCGCTGACGCTGCCGGAGATGGATCCCGAGCTCTCGCGAGGCGCGTTGCGGGGCTCGCTCTCGGAAGAGGCCCGCTCGGGATTCCCCCACGTCGCGATGACGCCGGAGGGTTCGCTGCTCGGGATCCTCTCCGGTCCGCGGCCCATCCAGTTCTCCGCGCTCGATCGTGCGCTCACTCTGGCACAGACGAAGGCCTCTCGCGCGACGCGCAACTTCCAGCTCTCCGTCCTCAACCGCGTGGCCCGGGCGTCCGGGATGCAGGAGGAGGATCTCGCGCTTCTTTCCCACGGCCGCGCGATGGAGCTCGGGATCGAGATCGAGACCTCGCCGCGGGCGACGCGGGACACCGAGCGGCTCCTTCGGGACATCGAGCGCGCCCCGATCGAGGACGCGGCGAAGGGGACGCTGCGAAAGCGCCTCGAGCGGCGCCTGATCCAGGAGATCAAGCAGAGGACGGAGGAGCGCCTCGGGCCCGTCGTCGAGGAGATGAGCCCCTTCCAGCGCCGCCTGCTCTCCTCCTCGCAGGCCTTCACGAGCGCCTCCCTCCCCTTCGCTTCCCTCCTCATCGGGTCTCCGCAGTCCGTTCTCGCGGGCCGACTCGTCGAGGACGCGGTGCCGAAGGAGCTCCTCGGGCGCTATCTCGCGATCCCGGGGGCGGACCGAAAGACGATCGACGCGCATCTCTCCGAGCTCACGAACCACATGCTCGCCGAGCGCGTGGCGGCCGGCGACTTCCTCGAGAAGTCGATCGACACGTTTGCGGGCGCGCTCGGATTCCTCGGTGGGCCGCCGATCAAGGCCCTCAAGGCCGGAAAGGCGCTCGGCGGGAAACTCGCCGCGCGGTTCACCGAGAGGAAGCTCGCCCAGGGCGTCTCCCAGCTCGCCGGCGAGACGGTCGCCATCACGGCGCTCGAGACGGCCCGCGGTCTCACGGGCGACCTCTCCCCCGAGATCAATGCGAGCATCGAGCGGATGCTCCTTGAGGGCCTCGAGGAGGACGCCGAGCAGCTCTCCGCGCGCACCGTCTCCGAGATGGCGAGCGGGGCCGCGCTCGGCATGGTGATCGCGGGCGCCTCGGGGATGGTCGTCGCGCCGGCGATCCGATCCGCCGCTCTCCAGAGGCTCGCCAAGAGCGGACGAGGCGGCGCCGCCGCGGTCGAAGGCCTCGCCGGCGCGGCCGTCGGCAGCGGCTTCGCCTTCATGGATCCCGAGACGCGCGATCGCGCGATGGCCTTCCTCGAGAGCCCGAGCTGGGAAAGGCTCGGCGCGGTCGCCGAGAACATCGGGGCGGAATCGCTCGGGTTCGGGGCCGCCTCGGCCGTGCTGACGCTTTACCGCACCGGCGCCATGCGCCCGAGCGAGCTGATCCCGCTCCTTCGCGAAGAGCCCCGAACGCCTGCCGAGGCCGCCGCCAAGCGCCAGGTCGTCCACGAGCTCGCTCGCAGCGTTCGGATCTACCATCCCAGGCCCGAGGCCCGAGGCCCCACCCTCTCGACGGCGGAGATCGAGCGGATGGACTCCGACGCGCTCGGGGAAGCGGTGCGGCGCGCGGGGCTCGGGGAGCAGGCGAACGAGGCGCTCGTCTCGGCCTTCAACGCGGGCGCCCCCCCGGAGATGGCGCTGCGCTCGGTGCTTCGCGATGCCCTCGAGCGGGCGCGAGACGACTTCACGATCGAGGGGCTCCAGGGGCGCTCGGAGGTCCTCGCGATCGAGCAGACCCGGGACCGGGGCGCTGAGGCGATCTTGGCCTCCGGCGAGCGCGTGGCGCTGACGCTGCCAGGCGAGCCCGTCCAGGAGGGCCGCCGGGCGCTCACGGACCGCGCGGAGTTCGAGCGGCTCTTCGAGCAGACCTGGACGCTGCCCGATCCCGCTCTCGAGCGGGCGCTGGCGGAGCAGGGAGCCGGGGTTTCGTCTTCTTCCCCCAGGACCCAGGCCGAGCCGGCGCCCGCTCCTCCCACCATCCCCGTCCCGAATGCTGAAGGCGGTATGCGCTCGGCGGATGTGGTGCAGACCGAGTTCGACCCCGCCGATCCGGCGAAGCCCTTCGCCCGGACGGTGACGGGGGATCTCGTCCCGATCGGCACAGACACCGCGTCTTCCCTCCAGGCCCGGGGCCTCCCCTACGTGCCCATCGGGACGCCCCCCGCCGCAAGAGAGCCCGCGGCGCCCGCGCCGCCCGCGGCCCCTCCTCCTGTGGGTGCTGTGGTCGAGCTCCGCGAGGGGGGCGTCGCCCAGCGGGGAAAGGTGGTGCGACACGAGGGGGGGGGCCCCGTCGTTCGGCTCGGGCCCGGGCGCGAGATCGTCCCCACGGGCGAGGTCAGGGTCGTGCGGGAGGCGGTCTCGAGGCCGATCCCGGCCGCGGAGGTGGCGGAACCCAAGGGAGGCATCGAGGCGGAAGCCCTTCGCCGCCAGATCGCGGAGGGGGAGGGCGTCGGGGCGCTCGCGACCTCGCCCGATCTCCCGCGCGCCCTCAAGTTCGCGCGGCGCTTCCTCGGGGAGATCGCCCCCGAGCTCGGCCGGGGCCGGGATTCGCTCTGGTTCGAGGGCGAGGGAGATCGCATCGTCGTGCTGCGCCTCGGGCGCGGGAAGGCCGTGCCGGACGTGCCGGAGGTCTTGAAACCGACCGTTCGCAGGCGCTTCGGGGAGGTCAGGATCGAGGTATTCCCCCGGGTCGAGACCGAGGGGATCACCCCCTCTGACGTCAGAGCCCTCCAAGAGCAGCTCGCCGCCAGGGGACTCGAGCTCACGGACCCCTCCCCAGGGAACGTCGGCCGGCGGGGTCGCCAGCTCGTCGTCTTGGATCCGGACGACGTCGTGAGAGCCCGCCCTGGCGCTAGGGCTGGGGGCAGGCAGCCCGCGGAGCCCCAGGTGAGGGATGTGGAGCCTCCCGGGCGCGAGGGAGCGCCTGAGCCCCCGGTCAGCCCTCCTCAGAGCCCCATCGTGCGCCAGCTCGGGTCCTTCACGGGGGCCGACCGGGTGATCGAGGGGGAGCCGAAGGGGGGGTTCCAGCCCGTGACGCTGCGGTTCCGCCCCAGGGTCCCCCCCCGGACGCCCGAGGTGGTGGCCGAGGTGCTCGAGCGGGGCGGGTTCACCGTCACCTCGAGGGCGGGGGACCGGGTCGAGGCCGAGGGGCCCGCCGGGCGGATCGGGGTGGGTCTCGAGGCGACGCTCGAGCGCACCCCCCCCACCGAGGAGCCCGTCACCTTCGAGGCGGCGTCCCAGCGCGCGCGCGCCGCGCGGGAGGCCGGCGTCCCCGACGCCGAGATCCTGGAGGACCTCCGCACGCTCCCCGTCGATCCCCCCTCGGAGGCGATGCGCCGGCTCATCAAGCGGGGGACCCGGCGCACGGACGTCGCCCGGATGGCGCTCGACGCCGCCACGATCGGACCCGAGGCCGCCGAGAGCCGGTACCTGCGGGAGATCGCCCGCGACATTATTCGCCGAGAGCCAGGGGGGTCGGACGCGGAACTCCTGCGTCGCTTCGGGGAGGAGCTCGAGTCCGCAGGTGGGCTGATCCCCCGTGAGATTCTCGAAGGACTCCTCGGGCGCGCGAAGACCGAAGTCGCCAACCAGGCTCTCTCTTCCGTTCGCATCCCCCAGGCTCGCCAGTTCCTCCGAGAGCTTGACTGGAATGGGCTGACCCGGGAGGGCGCCGAGGTCAGGCTCTCGGAGCTCTTCGGAGAGCTCTCCCCCGAGGCACGCCGAGACCTCCTCGATGAGCGCTTCACCGCGGGAGGCCTCCCGAGGAGCGGGGATCCCATCTTCGATGCTCTCGTCGAGTCCGCCTCGGCGCGGGGCGAGGTCCAGACGATCGAGACGATCGAGCGCCGCTCGAGGGAGGGTCGGCTTGCCGAGCGCACCGGGATCCATCCCAAGGCGCTCGCCTACGCGGTCGCCCGCGCGGCGGGTCTCCTCGACGTGCCCCGGATCGAGGCCGAACGCGCCCGGGTCGCGAACGAGCTCTTCGCCATCGGGGAGACCGAGCGGCGCGCCCGGATCCTCGACCAGGAGCGGGCCGCGAAGGCCGGACGCCCGACATCCCCCAGGGTCACGATCCCCGCCGAGGAACTGCCCGAGTTCCTCCGGACGAAGGCGAAGACGTTTCGCCGCGTCCAGCTCGCGAGCGCCTTCACCGAACGCGCCCAGCTCCACGGACTGCTCTCCGAGGGCGTGCTCGACGACCTCGTGCGCGCCACGGCACGCTCGCTTCGCGGCGAAGGCCCCGTTTCCTCGCTTCTGCCCGAGCTCGAGGCGCCGGGGTTCGAGGCGCAGCCGCAGAAGGCGGGAGGCCTCGAGGCCGAGAAGGCCCGCGAAGAGATCGCGACCGAGGCGAAGAGGGGAGAGGCGGTCTCTCGCGAGCTCGATCCCGCGATCGCCGCCGAGCTCAAGGAGGCGGCCGAGCGCGTCGAGCCCCCTCAGGGCGAGCCCGGGCTCGAGCTCCTCGTCCAGAACGCCGGTGTCATGCGTGGCAGGGAAGACGTCGGGATGTGGTTCAACTCGCTCGCGCGAGACGAGACGTCCTCGAGGGAAACGGCGCTTCGGTACTGGCGGGAGGGCCTGATCGAGCTCGAGCAGGAGGGCCCCTCCGTCACCCTGACGGAGGCCGGGCGAGCTCGCGTCCTCGAGGGCCGCCGCGCCGATTCCACGGGCAAGCCCACCGACTTCGGGACGTTCGAGATCCTCTGGTCGCTCGAGGCGGGGACCGTGCGCGCGGACGCGATGGAGGGGTTCCTCCAGCGCGACGTCCAGCGCCGCCCCGACGCGCTCGAGAACGCGCGTGAGCTCGGGCTCGTCTCGCTCGAGGGGGAGAGCTGGGTCCTCACGCAGGCCGGACGCGACGCCTACGAGGCGACGAAGCGCGCGCGCCCGCGATGGTTCTCGAAGATGCTCTCCGAGGACACCGGCACGCTCGAGTTCCACTCCGGGCCCTCGATCCCCCGATCCATGGGCGAGGTCCTCGATCTCGTCCAGGACGCCACGATGTCGCGGTTCCGCGCCGGGCTCTCGAAGGCGCTCGTCGGGATCGACCGCGCCTTCGGTGCCCGGGGCTCGAGACTCATCGCGCGGCTCATCCGGCCCTGGGGCGCCCCCGGCAAGGCGATCGAGGAGGCCGATCGCGCCTACTTCGAGGAGATCCAGAAGGTCGAGCCCGAGATCCGCCGCATCCTCGCCGAGCAGGCCTCGAACTTCACCGACGCGGAGCTGCTGCTTGCCTCGCGCCTCCTCGAGGTGAAGCCCGGGACCCCGATGCACAAGCAGCTTCTCTCCTCGATCGAGGCCTCGCCGGAGCTCCGCGCCGAGGTCGAGCGCGTGCGCGAGGCGATCTTCCGCGTGAGCGAGGAGCTCCACGAGGGAGGGCACATCTCGGACGACACCTTCAACCGTCTCGGCGGGGCCTACCTCTCGCGGGACTACATGAAGCTCCGCAGAAAGTTCCTGGGGTTCCGATTCGGCACGAGGAAGACCCCGACGACGCCGCAGATGAGAGCCTTCCTCGAGGCGGCGAACAAGCTCAAGGGGAGAAAGGAGATCGGGGAAGAGGGCAAGCAGGCGCTCGAGCTGATCCTCGACCCGGCCTACCGCTCGGCGATCTCGCTTCGTAACGGGGCCGAGACCCTCGGGCAAACGAAGCGCCTCACCCGCCTCGTCGAGATTCCCGGGACCTCGATGAAGATCGAGGAGTGGGCCGGCGATCCGCGTCTTCGGGATCGGTACCGCGCGGTCAAGCCCTGGGTCGTCCGCAAGCTCCGCTCCTCCCCCTACAACGAGCACCAGCAGTTGCGGCCGATGATCGAGAAGCTCGGCACGCACGTCTTCACCCACGACGTCGCGAATCGCATCGAGGGGATCGCGCGCACGGAGTCCCGCGAGTTCGACGCCAAGCTCGAGGCGGGCCTCAAGATGTGGCGGCGCGCCGTCACGATCTTCAACAACAAGCATTGGTGGAACAACTTCATCGGCACCGGAGCGTGGCTCTTGCCGATGGCGGGCGTGTGGCCGTGGGAGGTGCCGCGCAAGTTCAGGCGCGGAAAGACCGTGCTGAGCGCCGTGCGCGGGGGGGACCGAACGGACGGCGTCGTGGCGGAGCTCCTCGACAACGGCCACTTCATGACGGAGGTGATGAAGAAGGCCTCCCGCGACCCGATCCAAGAGAGGCTCTTCTCCCTCATGCGGGGCGAACACCCCAAGCTCGTCATGGGGAAGAACCGCGCCGAGCAGCGAGACGGCCCGGGCGCCCCCGAGCTCGAGCCCGTGGCCGAGGCGATCTCTCTCCTCGACCGCGCCCGCATGGGTGGGAAGGTGACGAACGAGACGATCCGCCGGTGGTACGGGGCGATGGAGGCGTGGTTCATCACGACGCTTTACGCGCACCACCGCTCGAAGGGGATCCCCCCCGCGCGCGCCTACCGGCTCGCGCTCGAGCAGTCGGGCTCTCCGCTCGGCGCGCCCGAGTGGCTGCGTTCGCTCCCCCCCGTCGTCAACGCGATCTTCCCCTTCCTCCACTTCCCGGTCGCGATGGCGAAACAGCTCCCTCGCGCGATCCTCCACAACCCGGGCCCGCTCCTCGCGATCATGGGGAGCGTCGCCGCGCTCAACGCGGCGCTGCGCTCGGCCCAGGGTCTCACGGCGGATGAGGACGAGAAGAAGCGGGTCCTCGACGGGCGCGCGAGCTGGAGGATCGGCCCGCTTCAGTTCGCGCCCGACTTCCCGATCGGGAAGAACTCCTACCTCAAGCTCTCTCGCACGGTACCGCTCGACTTCATCTGGGACACGCTCTTCGCCGTCGAGCGAGGGCACACGCTCGAGCGCGTGCTCGGGGGCGCGGGCCGGACGTTCCCGATCGGAGGTCCGCTTCTCGGGGCCGCCGGCATCTTCTTCAACGTCGACCCCTTCACGGGAAAGAAGCTCAGGCCCGAGGGCGCTCCTTTCCTCGAGGGGGCCGCCTACACGGCCGAGGCGCTGCTTTACAACGTGGCGCCCGTCTCCCCCACCCTCTCGAGGGGCCTCGACCAGCTCCTCTTGCCGAAGAAGGGTTTCCTGCGGGAAACCTTCGAGCTTGCGGGCGAGGAGCTCCCGGAGCGGTTCCCCGATCCGACCGGAGAGCGAAGTCCGGGGACGATCGAGAGGCTCGTCGAGTTCCTGGCGCCCATCTCTCCCGCCCGCGGCACGCGCCACCTCAAGAGGCCGCAGGAGATCACCCAGGAGTTCGAGCGCCGGGAGCGCCGCGACGTCTTCGAGCGGTTCTCGGGCCCCGAGCGCAGGAGAATCGCCCCACTCGAGAGGAGGCTGCGCGAGGAGCTCGGGCTCGAGTTTCGACGCGGCGAGGGCACCTTCAACGAGCGGGTGCGCCAGCTCGAGGAGCTCGCGCGCCGGCGGGGAGGGGCGATCGGGCTTTCCTCCGATCAGATCCGGGCGATCGTGCGGGATCTCGCCTTCACGGGAGGCGAGATCGAGCTGCGCGAGCAGATCCGCGAAGACGTGAACGCGGCGGCGGAGTCTTTCCTGCGCCGTCCTCCTGCGCTAAAGGAGGACTTCGATCGCCAGCTCACCCTATTCCTCGGCAATCGAAACACCTACCTGCGGCTGCGACCGGAACTCCAGGCGCGCCTCGCCGAGCTCGCCGCCGCCCGAAGATAGAGCGCGCGCTCGAGATCGCCCGGCGCCTCGTCGGGCACTTCTACGCGAAGACCTTCGGCGAGAGCCGCGCGATCGCCCTCGAGGACCTCGAGCAGGAGGCCGCGCTCGCCGTCGTGCGGGCCTGGCCCCGGTACGATCCCTCGAAGGGCTCGATCAGCACCTTCACCTGGAACGCCGTGCGGTTCGGCCTCCTCGACATGATGAGAAACCGCGGCGCCGCGATCCAGGTGCCCGTGGACCTCTACCAGCGCGGCGAGAGAGCCCCCTCGATCGACTCCTTCGCGGTCCACGCGAGCGCGGAAGAGATTGAAGACCGCTCGGAGGGGCCCGCCCAGGCGATGATCCGGGCCGAGGAGCGGGGAGAGGCCTATCGAAAACAGGTGCGATGGGCCGTCTCGCTCTCTCGTTGGTCCTCGGGCTCGCCGCGGCCGGATGCGGGTTTCTCCGCTCCGGCGAACGGAGCTTCCAGGCCGTCGAGAAGCTCGCGAAAGACTCCCGCGTAGCGGTCTCCGAGCTTCGCGAGGAAGTCGACAACGCCCGTCTCTATCTCTGGCTCGCTCTAGGGGGGGCCGTCTTCACCGTCTTCAAGACGGGTCGACGAGGAATGGCGAGGTGGCTCGAGACTCGGCGGTGAACGGGGATCGCTACGTCACGTGGAAACAGGTGCTCGTGCTCCTGATTCCCCTGACGCTCGGCTCGATCTCGCTCCCCATCACCGTCTCGGTCTTCCTCCTCGAGAAGCACGAGGACTCGATCCGGGAAGCCCTCGTCGACATTCGGACCGAGATCCGCGCGCTTCGTCGGTACCACGAGGCTCCCCCGAGGTGACGCACCGCCACAACCTCCTCCACGTCGACGACGTGGGCGTGCGGATCGCCGTTCTCTTCCGGCGCAACCTCGCCTCGAGCGACTTCGCGGCGCTCATGCTCACGAAGCCCGACGGCACGGTGATCGAGCGCTCCCTCGACTTCACCCCGGGTTTCTCTCGCGGCTTCTATACGACCATCAGCGGCGACATCGACCAGGCGGGCATCTGGAAATACCAGGGCCGCGTCGATGGCGCTGGCGGGCTCAAGTTTCACGGACAAGGCGGAACGATCCGCGTCCTCGCCCACTACGAGGACGTCGACTGAGGAACCAACATGGCTGCCTACAACAAGTTCAACGTCTTCGTGGAGCACCTCCTCAACAAGGTGCACGACATCTTCGGCACGGCACCTGGCACGGACTGCGACGCCTGCAAGATCATGCTGGTCAACTCTCCGGCCCCCGTGGCGACGAACACCGTCAAGGCGGACCTCACAGAGATCGCCGCCGGGAACGGCTACACGGCGGGCGGGAACGCCATCACAAACAACGGGACGCGCTCCGGGGCGACGGCGACCTTCGACGGGATCTCGCAGCAATGGACGGCGAGCGGGGGCTCGATCGGGCCCTTCCGCTACGTCGTCCTCTACAACGACACCCCGACGTCGCCCGCCGACCCTCTCGTCGCGTGGTGGGATCACGGCGTGGGGATCACCCTCAACGCCGGGGAGACCTTCTCCGTCAAGTTCAACGACGTGGCGGTGGGATCCCGCGGCACGATCTTCACGCTCGCATGATGCTGGAGCCCTGCTGCGCCGAGCGCGCGAACCTCGAAAACCGTCCCGATCACCCGGACGCGCGCCGCGACCTCCTCGTGCGCGTGTGCCGGGTGTGCGGGCGACGACATTTCCTGGCACTCCTGGATCCCGGTGAGCTCCAAGCGCGCCTCGCCGTCCGTGGCCGGGCTCCTGGGCTTCCCGGCGTACCCCCTGTCTAGAGCTGTCCGCGGCGGAGATGCCCGCCTACAACAAGTTCAACGTGTTCGTCGAGCACGTGCTCGGCAAAGTCCACGACATCTTCGGGGCCTTGGCGGGGCAGCTCGACGTCGGGAAGCTGATGCTCGTCAACGGTCCGGCCCCCGTCGCAACGAACACGGTGAAAGCGAACCTGACGGAGATCGCGGCGGGCAACGGGTACGCGGCAGGTGGTGAGAACGTCAGTTGGCTCGGCGCGCGCACAGGCGCCCTCGTCACGGTCGATGCGGGGCGCCCGGCGTTCACCGCCGTCGGAGGGAGCATCGGCCCCTTCCGATACCCCGTCCTCTACAACGACACGCCCACCTCCCCGGCGGATCCCCTGATCGCGTGGTGGGACCTCGGGAGCTCAATCACGCTCAACACGGGGGAGAGCATCACGTTCGAGTTCTCCGGCACGAGCCCGCGCGGTATCGTCTTCACGTTCGGGACGCCCTCCGAGGTCTTCCAGCAGATCATCCCCGGGGCGGGCTGGGGAGGTGCCACGGCGGAGCCTCCGCAGGTCGGAACGGGGGCGAGCAAGTTCTTCAACGAGCGCGTCATCTCCCGCTTCGCCACCGTCCAGCGACAGGACTGGACGAGCGGGACCTTCTACGTCGCCGTCAAGGCGTGGATGGGCCTGATGAATTCCGACGCCCCTCCAGACGTCGAGAAGGTCGAGTTCGCGGCGAACGGCGGCCCGTGGACGGCCGTCACGACGAGGCAGCTCAATCCCGACACGGGGGACTACGAGTTCGTCGCGGCGATGAGCCCCGCGGACTTCCCCTCAGACGGAAGCTACGAGATCCGAGCTAGGGTCTACCCCAAGCACGCCGGATTCTGCCGCGTGCTTTCGGGCCTCCTCGTGAACGTGGGAGTGAACGGCACGTTCGCCTTCCCCGGTCCTATCTGGGTTGACCTCGCGGGGAACGATGCGAACCCCGGCACGCAGGGAAGCCCCGTCGCGACGATCGGGCAGGCGATGAGCCTCCTCAACGCCGCGGGGGGCCTGGGTGGAGGCACGGTCTACTTGCGAACGGGCGAGACGCACACGCTCGCGAACTGGAACGCCTACTACAACAACGCCCGCTACGTCACGATCCGCCCGGCCCCTAGCCTCACGAAAGTGGACGTGCGGATCAACGCGCAAGGGACGAACGGCATCCGCGCGAACGCGGTTCGGTTCTTCGACGTGCGGATGAAGACGCCTGGTTCGGGCACGGGCTCGGGCTTCCAGCTGGGCGCCGCCGGAGAGAACGTGCACGTGTTCCTCGACAACGTCGAGGTGATCGGGGATGGAGTGGCGAGCGCGTCGTTCAGCTCGTGCTTCCTCGGCAATTCAGGTGGTTCCACATCCTGCACCAGCGTTGGCGGGTCTATACATGACCACACCTTTGCGTACAGCTCTAACCAGGGGCTTTCAACCCCAATCGTGCGGGGCGTCGAAATCTACAACATTAGTGAAGACGTCATCCGATCGGTGGAGGTTCTCACGCGCTGCCACATCCACACGATCCACGACTTTGGCACTCCGAACCACGCGGACATTTTCGTCACACAGATCGGGAATGCGATCGTCGAGAACACGCGCGCGTTCGAGGATGCGCCGCCCGGGGAGGGTGCCCAGGGAATCTATCCGTTCTTCAACACGACCGGCTGGGCCTTCGTGAACACGGTGATCGAGTCGGGAAACAACTTCAACGACAGCGTCGATCTGCACCACTTCCTTCTATACAACGTGACGCTTTCAAACTTCTGGCACTTCAGGAGTCGGGGAAGCCAGGCGCCGAGCACGATCTCGGGAATCTGCATTCGTGGCCTCGTGTGCCTCGACGTCACTTCCGAGGTTCCCCAGCAGGGTCCGCCGGCACTCACGCAAACGGAGATCGAGGCGCAGGGCGAGTACCTGAACAACCAGAGCGCGATCGGAGGAGGCATGCTTCTCGGAACCGACCACCAGCAGGGAGACCCGCTCTACGTCTCTCCCTCGACGAACGACTACAGCCCCCAGGGCGGTTCCCCGCTTCTCGGCCGCATCAACCCGACGGTGACTCCCGCGGATCTCGAGGACACCGTGAGAACGAATCCCACGGCCATCGGAGCCTACCACTCGTGAGCCAGCGTCCCGAGTGTCGAAAGTGTGGGGTGCTCCGCCCCTTCGACTTCCTCGTGCCCGACGAGGAATGGAAGACGATCGTGGGAGACGATCGGGCGTTCTGGTGTTTCACCTGCTTCGACGATGCGGCGGCGCAGCGGTCGATCCCCTACCTGGTGCTGCGCGTGACGATCCCTCGCTCGGGGAAAGACCCGCTCGTCTTCCAGCCCCCGCTCTTCCGGGAAGGATAGTGCCATGGCCATTCACCGAATCCCGATCCTCGGTTGGAACCTGGTGCCCGATGCGACCGGGCGCGCGTTCTTCGAGACCTACGCGATCAAGGCGACGAACGATCTCTTTCGCCACCTCGTCGGGGTTCTCGCCGACCCAGCGGCCTCGGAAGCGCACGGGTTCTACGGCGCCTTCCACGTGCCGAAGAACTTCGTGGGGTCGGCCGCCTTCAACGTCTACTGGACCTCGACCGGGACGAGCGGGAACGTGAAGTTCGATCTCGATTACCGCGCCGTCGCCTCGGGGGAGAGCCTGGACGCCTCGAGCTTCCAGCAGCAGCTCACGGCGACGGTCGCCGCGCCCGGATCGACGGACGTGCTCCAGGTCGCGACGCTGACGCCGACCTCGGCGAACTTCGCCGCGGACGATCTTGTCGAGTTCTACCTCACGCGAGAGGATGGCGGCGGCACGGACACGCTCGCGGCGGCGATCACGATTCACGGGGTCTTCTTCGAGT
>Ga0187893_10001921_pt1 | contig 47399 bp, 45 predicted proteins | sample MA1701074metaG_FD_139574 | JGI IMG/M metagenome (GOLD analysis project Ga0187893, IMG submission 139574) | White microbial mat communities from a basaltic lava cave in the Kipuka Kanohina Cave System on the Island of Hawaii, USA - MA170107-4 metaG ... | reverse complement strand
CGGGGAGAGGTCGGATTTGCGCAGCAAATCCGGGTGAGGGGGAAGGGCTCCTCCGGCTTGATTTCCGCAGCCCTTCCCCCTCATCCGGCGCTGCGCGCCACCTTCTCCCCGATGGGGAGAAGGGAAACCGCGCTCGTTTCGGTTGAGTTCTGCGAGACGAGGTCCCGGGTCAGCGCCGCAGCACGGAGTTTATCCTCGGGCCGGCCCTTGGCCGGTCCCGGGGGAGCTGCAGCGCGCCCGGGATGACAGCAAGGATTACCGCCGGAGCCGCCGCCAGATACGTCCGATCACGGATGTCCTGGCGCTCGGGACCTCGCCCGGCTCCTCGCCCTTGAGGACGCGGAGCGCAGTCGTCGCCTGGCGCAGCTGCTCGGAAGCGCGCTCGCGCTTGTCGTCGTCGACCGGCGCCATGCCCTCATTGTCGGCGACGGCGATCTGCTCGAGATCGCGCGCCCACTCCTCAAGCAGGCGCTCTTTCTCCTCGCAGGTCAGGTCGGCGTCGGACAAGACCGCGGACGGCGATTCGTAATAATCGTCGGGATTGTCGGCGACGACGTCAAAATCGTCCGTATCGGTCACTTCGCCGGGCGATGCGGATCGGGCGCTGTCGTCATATTCGTCTTTCGCCATCATTCGCTCCTGGTTCAGGGGTCCTCGCGAAGTGTCCGGCGAAGGCGCGCGGGGCGTCGGGAGGAGCTGACGCGCCTTCGCCGGTCGATCAGCCGCGGTCCACCGGGCCTACGGCTTCTTCGAGCTGCTTCATATACTGCTCGACGAGGACGCCGTCGCGCGAGCGCCTCGGTCGGCCTCTAAAACCCGTCGCCGGACGCAAGGTTCCGTCGATGCGCCGCGCGCGCGCCGCGCGGATGAGTTCGGCGAGCCGGCCGCGCTGCGGCTCTTCATTGGTCAAGACCACTGCGAGCGGGCGAAGTCCCGGAGTGTGGCGCGCGACGACTGCAAAGCAGACGATGATCGGAACCGCGAGCAGGGTCGCCGCCGGCCCCCACATCCAGGCGAAGAGCGCGAAGGACAGGAAGATCGCCACGGGATTGACGACCGTCCGGCGCGCCACCAGCAGCGGCTGCAGGATGTTTCCCTCGACGATATTGACGGCGAGCATCGCGAGGGGGCCGGCGAAGGCGAGCAGCAGCGAATCCTGCGTGGCGAGGCCGACGAGGGCGGCGGCGATCATCACCATGGTCGGCCCGACGACCGGCGCGAAATTGCCGATGCCGAAGATCGCGCCCCAGAGGATCGGATCGGGAAGGCCGAGCAGGGCGAACGCCACGGCGACAGCGACGCCGTCGAAGAGATTGATGGCGGAGAGAACGAAGAGATAGCCCGCGACCTTGTCGCCGATGTCGCGGATGATGCGCGCGGTCCTCAGGCGCGCCGGAATCGTGCGCGCAGCGGCGATGAACTTAAGGCGGTAGGAGCGCCGTCCGGCGAGCACGAAGCCGGCGAGGAGGATCGCGTAGAAGAACTGCGCCAGCGTCGATGGAATGATGCGCAGCGCGGTCTGGGTCGCCGAATCGCCGACGATCTTCACCGACTGGATCTTCTGTTCGCCGTCCGGCGCCACCATCGTCTCGATGGTGTCAGCAGCCTCCCCGACATTCTTGCCAACGCTGCCGATGCTTTCCTTCAGGGGCCTGAGCTTGCGGTCGAGCGATTCGACGATGTCGGGCGCGTCGCGCATGAGATCGCCGATGAGCGGCACCGCCACCACGCCGACGACGGCGATTCCGGTCGCCGCTGCGAGAACGGCGACAGCAGCCGCAAGCGAGGCAGGGATTTTGAGCCGCTCGAGGAATCCGGCGACCGGAGCGAGGCCGAGCGCGAGCAGGAGCGCAAGCAGCGTCGGAACGACCACTGCTTTGGCCGCCATCGCAAAGGCGCCGATGCCAATCGCGGCGAGAATGCCAAGACTGGTTGAGATAGCAGCGACGTTACGGCGCGACGTCGGCGCCTCAAGCGCCGACCCCGCAGGATCAATCGACATGGCTTAGCCTTAAACCGCGATCAAATCTTTCGTTCGATCGAAGATCGCGCGATGCCGGCGGCGGCGGCGAGGCCGAGGGCGGTCAAAGGCCGCGTCGCTGCGAGCCCGAGAAACGCCGTCTTGGCGACGGCCGCGATATTCACTGGAATGTCCGTGCGCTTTTCGCTTTCCGGCTCCGGCCGGCGCGCTTTCGCTGCGGCCGCGGCGAAGATCACGAGCGGAATCGCGATGAACGCAATGCCGACGACGATCGCCGCAAGACTGGCGCCCAATGCGTCCGCAAGGCCGATCTGCGCGCCATACCCAACGAGCGCCACCCCGGCCAGGCACATTGCGAACAGCGAGACCAGGAAGCCGGCATAGGCGAAAGCGCGAGTGCTTAAGCGTTCCATGTTCTCCTCCCTCGTTCGCCCGAGGCTTAGCGTCGGAGTGAAGCAGCGAAGATCGCGCCGATGACCGCGGCGATCCCGAGCGAGGTGAGCGGATTGGCCGCCACGCGCTGCCTCAACATGTCGACGCCGTTCTCGGTGAGAATGGTCAGGTCTTTTGAAAAATCGTCGGCGCGCGCCGCGACATTCTGCAGGGCGGCCTTGCCGGCTTTGCCCGCTTTCTCGCCGACGTCATGCAGCGCGGCCTTCCCGGTTCTCACCGCCTTCTCGCCGAGGTCGCGGCCGATTTCCTTGACGCGGGCGACGCCGGTGCGCGCCTCTTCGGCGAGATCGCCGTTCAGTGCGGGTCCAGTTTCGCTGTAATTTTCCATGACGCCTCTCCTGATGCTTCGGGTCTGTCCCCAGCGCCGGTGTAACAAGCCGCTCGGACGAAAAGTTCCGTTGCTGTTTGTTGGGTTTTCCCGGCTGCAGCGCCAAGCGCCGCTCGCCCCCGCGAAGGCGGGGACCAAACGTAGAGACGGGCTCCCTGTCCGCGCCCTCCGCGAGAAGCGAGCGGAATATGTTACGCACCCAAACTCCGCTCATCCCGGCGCAAGCCGGGACCCAGCCTTTTCCGCCCAGCGCATGGGCGCAATTGATTCTTCGGCGTCGCGATTCTCTTTCGCGGCGCGCCGTCGGCGCGCGCTGGGTCCCGGCTTGCGCCGGGATGAGCGGGTCAAATCCGATTTCCGGGAGCGGGGAGGTTAGGCCTGCGCCGCCGCCGCGCGCCGCGGCCCGCGATGCAAGAACAGCGCCTGCGATATCGTGGTGCGCACCGTGTCCGGCAGGAAAGGTTTTGCGATAAGATAAGTCGGCTCCGGCCGTTCGCCGGTCAAAAGCCGTTCCGGATAAGCGGTGATGAAGATCACCGGCACTTCAAAGGATTTGAGAATCTCCTGCACCGCTTCGAGTCCCGACGAACCGTCAGCGAGCTTGATGTCGGCGAGAATGAGGTCCGGATGTTCGCGGAGCGCGAGCGCGGTCGCTTCCTTGTGCGTCGTTGCGATGCCGACCGTTGAATGGCCCATGCGTTCGACAAGGCCCTGAAGATCGAGCGCGATGATCGGTTCATCCTCGATAATCATGATGCGGCTGGCGAACTCGGCCTCGATCGCCTCGCGGGCGCGCGCGACGGCGTCTTCGACTTCGGCGACGGAAATGCGCAGGATGTCGGCGACCTCATCGGCGTCAAACCCCTCGATCGCGGTGAGCAGCAGGGCCTCGCGCCCGCGCGGCGGAAGCGAGTCGAGAAGCGTTCCTTCACCGCGCGTGAAGCGCTCGCCTGAAGGGGCCCAGACCGCATGAAACAGCCGGTAGAGCGCGATCTTCGGCGGATCGGACTCCGAAATCTCCTCCTCGCCCTGGAGAAGCGCCTCGAGCGCGGCCCGAACAAAGGCGTCGCCGCTTTTCTGCGAACCGGTCAGCGATCGGGCGTAGCGCCGCAGATAAGGAAGGTGCGGCGCAAAGGCTGCAGCGACGGACATGGATGTTCCCTCCTCCCGAACCCGACCCTGGACGCAAACACCCCGCAGGGTTCAAAGTTCCAAATCGGCCGGAACCAATCTAGCGCCTGTGTGTTGCGTGCGCAGCCGGCTGGAGTTCTGCAGGCGAGGGGATCCCGCGGCGCTTAATAAGGCCGTGGCCAAAGCGCGATGAGTCAGAAAAAACACGTGCGATTACAACGGTCTAAAGATCCCATCTTCGAAGGCCTCAAGCGGCTTTTTGACGATGTCATCCAGGAACCCGTGCCGGCCGAATTCCTCGACCTGTTGGCCAAAATCGACGCCAAGGCCGAAGAGGAAGACCTTGCCCGCAAGGAGCGTGCGTGAGGACCCTCGCAACAAAGACGCAGGATGCGCGGCGCTCCGCCTCCGAACGGACCTGCGAGCCGGATGAGGTGTTCCGCGAACTCCTTGTCGGGGTGATGCCGCACCTGCGGGCGTTCGCGCGGAGCCTCTGCCAGCGCCGCGAGCTCGCCGACGATCTCGCGCAGGAGGCGTTGATCAAGGCTTGGGCGGCCCGCCAGTCTTATTCCCCCGACACCAATTTCAAAGCGTGGATCTTCACCATCCTCAGAAACCAGTTCTTCAACGAGCGCCGCAAGATGTCGCGCGTCGTCGAATGGGACGAGGAGGCGATGCACCGCCGGCTCGTCACCCATCAGGCGCAGGAAAGCGCCCTCGAAATCGGCGATCTCCATCGGGCGCTCTATTCGCTCCCCGACGAGCAGCGCGAAGCGCTGATCCTGATCGGCGCCGGCGGCTTCACCTATGAAGAAGTCGCAGAGATCGCCGGATGCGCGATCGGCACGGTTAAGAGCCGCGTCAACCGCGCGCGGCGCAATCTCGAAGCGAAGATGGAGAAGCGCCGGCCCGGCGAGCGACTCGGCGCCAGCGACGCCGTCACGGAAATTTTCGCCGACCTCGACAGGCTCGCTCCCGGCAAGCCGTCTTGAGGCGAGGGCGTACGGGTTGTCAGTTCTCGCCGCGCGCACTGGGTCGCAGATGAGCCGTTTTGCAATAGGCTCTGGCGGCGGCTATCCGCTGAATGCGAGGATAGCGTCCCCCTCTCCCGTTGGGAGAGGGGACAGGGGTGAGGGTCCGGTCTTTTCGCATGCTGTTGAAGCATCGCGTGCGGAGCATCTTCTCCGTTCGCCCGCCGAAGGAGCCGACAACGCCTCAACCCTCACGCCCGACCCCTCTCCCAAAGGGAGAGGGGAGGAAGGGCGGCGTCCCTAAATGGAACGCGAGACGACGCGCGGCGAGGCTTCGGATCTCCGCCTGCGAATGATCGCAATCGTCGCGACCGCGCTGCTGCCGGTCGCGGTCCTTTCCGTCTTTCTCGGGATCGAGCGCCAGAAGCGCGATCATGATGCGGCCCGCGCGCGCCTCGTCGAATGGGCGCGCACGACGGCCCAGTCCGAGCAGCAGTTCATCGCCGGAGCCGAAAGCGCGCTGGAGGCCCTCGCCGCGCAGCCGGCGGTCGTTCGCGGCGGCAAAGGCTGCGAGAGCGTGCTTAAGAGCGCGCTTGAGGCGGCGCCGGAATATCTCAACTTCGCCCATTACGACCGCGACGGCCGCGTCGTCTGTTCGGCGCACGCGCCGCCGGCGCAAAAAAGTCCGTTCACGCTCCACAATCCAGACTGGTTTCGCATCGCGGACAATGCAGACGGATTTACGATTTTCGGTCCGGTTTACGGCGAGATCTCCCGCGCCGAGGTGCTGCGCGCCGCCGCCCCGATCGTCGGCGAAGACGGCTCTCGCGTCGGCACGCTCGCCTTCAGCATCAGCTTTGATTGGCTCGAGAATGCAATCGCCGCGAGCCCGGTTGCGCGCAACGAGCTCTTCGCGCTCACGAAGCCCGGCGGAGTGATCCTCGCCGCGACGTCCCCTGAAACCGCGCGCCAGCTCTTCGCGCGCGGCATGTCCGACCCCGGCGCAGAGCGTCTCGACAGCGGCGTGGCGAACGGCGACCGCTGGCTCTACGCCTCGACCAATCTCATCGAAGGGCAATTATTCGCCGTCTTCGCGCGCAAGGAAGGGGCGCTGCTCGCATCGAGTCGGTGGAGTCTGATTTTCGATCTGCTTCTGCCGCTGATCGCGGTCGCGCTTGCATCTCTTGCCATTTGGTTCGGCGCGGATCGATTGATCACGCGCCGTGTTGTCTATCTGCGGCGGATCGCAGCCGCCTACGCCAAAGGACGATACTCCGTGCAGCCTGCTCCCGCCCAGATGCGGAATGCGCCGAAGGAGCTGCGCGCCCTGAGCGACGATTTGAGCGAGATGGCCCGGGCGGTGTCCGAGCGGGATCAGGCCCTCCGCCTTTCGCTCGATCAGAAGACAAGTCTTTTGCGCGAGATTCACCATCGCGTGAAGAACAATCTGCAGATCGTCATGAGCCTCCTTTCGCTGCAGGCGAGGGCTTCTCCCAATCCGGAGGTCTCAGGCGCGCTCGACCAGGCAAACGCCCGCATCAACGCGCTCGCCGCCGTGCACCGGCTTCTTCACGATACGGATGAGCAGTCGACGGTCGACGCCCGGCGCCTGCTCGAGGACTTGTGCGACGAGCTGGGCAAGGCCTTTGGTTATCGCGATCGCATCGCCATCGAATGCGACGCCGAATCGTTTGCATTGCCGACCAACGCCGCCGGCCCGGCGACCCTTCTCGCCGTAGAGGGGATCACCAATGCGCTCCGCCATGGCTTTCCGAACGGCCGCAGGGGATCGGTCGTCGTCAGCATGAAGAAGCGGAACGGCGCCGCTGCGCTCTCCGTCGCCGACGACGGCGTCGGGCTTGCGCCCAATGGACGCGGCGCCTCGACCGGCATGTCGCTCATCAGCGCCTTCGCGCGCCAGCTCGACGGGACATTGTCGATCCGCGCCCGAAACGGCGGCGGCGTGATCATCGAAGTCGAATTCCCGCTCGACTTTGAAGAAACGGACACGGCGCCGCACGCCGAAAACGCGGAACCATCGCTGCCGCCGGATGTTTCTTCTTTGGCGGCCGAGATGCGCCGTCGCTGAGTCAAAGGAGATTCGTCATGCTCGGCTGGGCGCTGACGTTTTTGATCATCGCGATCATCGCGGGCGTGTTCGGCTTCGGCGGGATCGCGTCGGCATCCGCGTCGATCGCGCAGATCCTGTTCTTTGTGTTCCTGGTGCTGTTCGTCGTCGCTCTGGTGGCGCGCGCGGTAAGAGGCAGACCGCCTGTATAAAAGTCGCGAGAACGGATGTTCCTCGAATCCCGGGCGCCCTCCGCCCGGGATTTTTCTTCGTATGGCAGATCATCGTTCTGAGCTGCCCACAAAGCCGTCCTTCCCGGCGGAAGCCGGGACCCAGGACGCCAGGCTTGCAGCGAAGCGCAGAAGATTTGGGCCCGGCTTCGTCAGTTCCAACTAATCGCTATCCGCCGCTATAAAGGTTGGTCGTCTCATAGAAGTCATGCCAGTCAGGATTGGTCTGCTCGATCAATTGCAGCTTCCACTTTCGTGGCGATTATATACTTGACTGACGAGAAAACGATGCCCACCTCCGCAAAGCGTGACAGGCCGGACGATCCCCCGCCCGACTGTGAGGCGGTGAAGGATGCTTTTTGGGACTGGTGGAAAATGTACGGCGACAACGTTCAGTGGGGGTTGGTCTTGGGCTTAGAGGATTTGCGATCAAGGCTGAACGCTGCATCACCGAACGCCATTATTTCATCAGAAGTGCAGCCTAGCGCCTTGTAGAAGCGAATGAGCTTCACGGCAAAATCGGCAACGTGATCCTCGAATTGCTGCAATGTGAACTCATGAATCTTAACCGTAGACTCACCCCCGGCGGGACGCTCGATGAATTTCACGCGAGAAGAATCCGACCAAATGTAGCCATGAGAGAACACGTCCCTTTTGTTGTTGTTGCGAAGCGCGTTGAATGCGTCAAGGATTTCGGCCTTGTTCGCGTCATCGCTTCTTCCGATGAGATCGGCAAGAAGACGCGCCTTCCGCCCAAAGACCATTCCGCCCGTAATAAGGTGTGCCTGTAAGGGCGTGACCTTGAGAAACTTGCAGATTGCAAAGTCCGTTGTAATTTCCAGCGTTGCCCAGCCGGTGTTAAACAAGCCAAGGAAGTAGATGAACCTGGGATGGCGAGAAACCCAGCCATCGGAGTAGTGTGCTTCTTCAAAAAGTTCCTTAGGCAAGTCATCGAGGCTTTTCATGGCGTCATCGTCCAAAGAGCTGAAGCCGGACCAAATCGAGCGCCGCTTAGACCGCGCATTGCGCCGCTCGTTTGAGAAGCCGCCCATGCCTAAGAAGGCAGAAGGAAAGGCCCCTTCAAAGCGAACTAAACGACGGAAGGCGTCGAGGTAGTCAGCGGGCCTCTTTGTTGAGGCAGGTAATGATATATTTGCGCGTGTAGCTCATCGACCGTCGGCGCCCCTTTGGGCTGCTCCGTCTCTTTTGGAAACATCTCCTTGCGGCCAGACATGCGACAGTGAAGGTTCTCGAATGCGGTTCGCAAGGCACAGAAACGCAAGCGAAATTCCGCTACGTCTCTCAAGCATATTGCGTGAGAAAATAGATCGGGCGTCTCCGCCTGCTGCTTTGCCGATGTCCGGACTCGGCGTGGCAACAGCATCATTCGCTGGCCTGGCTCCGCGTTTTGCCGGGTCATGACCCACCAATGAGCAAGCTTGTTTCTCGAGCTTGCCTCCGCCTCGGCTCTCGACTTCAGCGCGCGCCAATCAGCAAAGTGCGGCGTATCAAAAAATCGCTGAGACATACAGCTATCGGTCACCTGTAGCTTTGTTCGAAAGCTATCGACGGCGAAGAACGCTCCTGCGTAGGTCGCGTCGTCGCCATCTCCAAAACATGCGCGCTGTATCCAAAAGAGCTGCTCTTCAACGCCCGCCCACTGAGTGATGGCCAACCCGATCCCGAAATAGAAGGCCAATTGTTCCTCATTTATTTCCATTGTGCCTCCTCCAGCGCAGAAATGCGCGGGCTTTCTGCCTAGGCGTTCGCGCCTTTGTCAGGCTGTCGACACATGAGGCGCTTGCCTTCTGCGCCCATGATCGCGCGGGTTGTGCGCGTTGCGTCGTCAACGCCAAGCGCGGCGCGCTCGTTGTAGCGGAAATCGAACTCGCCCAGATAGCGCTTAAGGTGCGCTTCCGAGACGTGGTGATCGGTGCCGATCACACCGCGCTTCAGGATCGAGAAATAATTCTCGACCGTGTTGGTGTGATGAAAGCCGCCGGTCCGGACATACTCGTTGATCGAGTGATTGACGGTCCCGTGCCCGCCGAACTCGCCGCCGACCGATGCGTAGGTAAGCGCCTCGTCCGTCATCAGGTAGGACGCGCGGTCAATTTGCGTGACGAGGATCGGGCGCAACGTTTTCGCGGTGACGTTCGCAACGTGAAACGAGCGCACCTTGCCCTCACGTTCGACGAGAGAAACAACGGCCTCTTTCTTCGCGGGTTCGCGATAGGCGCGGTTCTTCGCCTTGCCGCCGACAAACGTTTCGTCGGCTTCGACGACTTTGCCTTTGCCGCCAAGTCCGCCTTTGTAACCATCGTCGCCGGGACGCATGGCTTCGCGGATGCGATGCGCCATGAACCACGCGGTCTTGTAGGTGACGGCGAGCGTGCGATGGAGCTGATGGGCAGATATGCCCTTCTTGCTCGACGCCATGAGACGGAAGGCGAGAAGCCATTTGTGCAGCGGGACATGGCTGCGCTCGAAAATGGAGCCCGTGCGGACCGTAAACTTGTCCTTGCAGGCCGCGCAGTAATACCAGCCCGCGCCCATAGACTCGCCGCCGAGCGGGCGAGCGTCTTCGGTCGCGCCGCAATGCGGGCAAATAACGCCATCGGGCCAGCGGATCGCTTCGAGGTGCTTCCGCGCGGCTTCCTCGTTGGAATAGACGGGGCTTGAAAGTTCAACGGGCGTCATGTCGGCTCTCCCTACAAAACCGATATGGGGTTCGACGGCCTATCAGTCAAGTATATAATCGCCACTTTCGTTTCCATTCTTTGATCTGGCGCTCGCGGGTCAGCGCGCTCTCGCGGGTCGGGTGAACTTCGAACCACACAAAGCTTGTCGACGCCTTGTCGACGCCGTATTTCGCCGTAAACCCGGGCATTGCTTTGCTCTTGTGCTGCCAAACCCGCTTTCCAAGATCGTCCGTAGACCCTGTATAAAGCGTGCCGTTGCGCTTGCTCGCAAGGATGTAAACGAAGAAGGGCTTCATTCGCGCGTCACGATGAATTTGCTCACATCACCGCCCCCCCGACGAAAGTCGGGTCCAGAATTCAGCGCCATGCCCTTGTGCGCTGTTCTGGGTCCCGGCTTTCGCCGGGAAGGGCGGAGAAAGCTCTATCTGAATTTAGAGCTAAATCGTTAAGGCGTGCAATCGAGGGCCGCTCCGTCCGCCCACCCTTGCGCGAGCGCGATTTCGTCATAGAGCGCGGCGCTGCGCTTCTTGACGTCGCAAATAATACTCCGCATCGAGACGAAACGGTTGAGATTGCTCTTGTCGATAGCGTCGGCCGGCGTGTCGTCCTTCGGGGCCTCGGGGCGGGTTCGGACCGCGTCCGCCGTGAGCGCGCAACAGGAATGAAGCCCGACGACCGCCGAGAAGTCGCGCAGAAAAACCGGGCTGCCGCTGCTGCCGCGCGCCGTGTCGCATCCGTGAAGAACGTACCCGTCCTTCGCGGCGGCGAAAGCGTGCGCGCCGGGAAAGACCTTGCAGTTCGAGTCGTAGTTGACCGAAAAGGGATAGTTCCCCGGATATTGCGGGACGGCCAGCGCCATCCCCTCGGCTACGCCGGCGCGCGAGAGCTTCGCCGGAACGATGATGCGGCCGGGAAGCTCCTTGTCCGGATGAACTCTCAAGAGCGCATAGTCGAGCGGGTTCTCGGGCTCGCCGGGACCGCCGGCTATGCGCGAGCCGAGGAGGAGCGGCGCGACCTTCTGGAAGGTCGGTGCGTCTTCTTCGTTCGAGGCGATGCGGGTCCACGCCTTCCAGTCGCCTCCGGCGTTCGAGGCGTCCTGCACCTCATTGAGGCTTTCGAACTGGGCGAGATGCGATTCCTCGTTTGCTGTCGCGCTCCGGAACGGTTCCTCGTCGGGGCACATGGCGGCGAACAGGTTGCCTTCGCCGCCGCCGGGGCAGACGCAGTGGCGGTTGGTGAGGATTAAATCCCGCGCGACGAAAAAGCCGGTGCAGGAGTCGAGCGACCGCTGCTTGAATGCGCGCAGCGTACGGACGAATCCAAGCGCGACGACGCTGTTGACGCCCTTGAGGAAATTCTGATGGGCGCCGGCCCGTTCGGGCGCATAGATTTTCGTCCCCGACGTCCGGTTGACCGCCGCGGCGCGATGATAATCGGATACCTTGCACCAGTTGGGCGCGGTGTCGTCGCGGCCGTCGACGACGCCGAGCTGGCGGAGCTGGCGGCTTAAGGGAAAGCGGCTCGAAAAGACCGACGGCGCGCCAGGCGTTCCGGATAATTCGGTTTTCGCGCAAAAGGCGGGCGACCAGATGAGGTCGCCCTTCGCCGCGACGTCCTTCTCGGTGACCGCGAAGTTCGCGGGCTGGCGCGTCGGGCAGGGCCAGGCCTTCAACGTCCATATCCAGCGCTCGGCGACTTCATCGCCCGGCTCGGAGTGGAACTGAAGCGCAAGCCGGTAATTGTTGTCGCCCTGCGGCTCGAATGGGCGCGTTGTTCCGGAATGAGTGGTGTTCCGTTGCGGCCTGCCGCCCGTGAAAGCGTAGGTCTCGTTGGGATCGATGCCGCATACCGCTTCCTCGCCGGTCTGCGCGGCGGCCTCCGCGACGAACGCGAGCGCGATTATCGCTGCAAGCGTGGCCGGCGCGATCGCCGCTTTATTGCGCGGGGCAGACATCGCTGCGCTCCCCCTCCCAGTTCCAGTATTTCACCGGAAAGACGATATGCGAAATGGTCGACAACGGGATTACGCGCTCGCCGCCGTCCCGAAGTTTGGCTCGGATGCAGCCTTCGCTGTCTGCGCAGGCGACCGTTCCGACCGCGGCCTTGAAGTTGAACTCGCTGCGCAGCGACTTGGAATCGGACGTCTCGATGTCGCCGGGCAAATGGATGAAGTGGAAAGTCTTCCCGAGATCTCCCGCGATGGCGGTCTGGCGCCGCTTGATCAGGGACAGAGGCCGCGCCCACTCCTCCTTCCCTTCCCTCTCGTTTCGGCATTTCACTGTCTTCAAGGGGACTTCCGGCGAATTGGCCGGCGCGCTGCCTTCGCGAATGACGATGCTTGTCGCGACCGAGGGCTTCGCCCGCCCGTCCTCCCAGATGGTGAAATTCTTCGGGTCGCTTTGCAGAGCCCGCTGCAAGTTGACGGCGCCGTAGCTCATGTCGGCGTCGACAAGATCGGCGAGCTCCGGTTTTTTTTTGGTTGCGTCTTGGGACCCCCAGATCGACGCAGTCGCCGCGAGCCAGCGCTTGATGTTGCGCTTGTCCATGTCGTGATAGGCGCGGACCTGCGCGGCGATCGCCGTAACCAGGGGACCTGCGAAAGAGGTTCCGCAGCGCACGCCGAACCCGTCGCCGTCGCCGTCGCCGGCCAATATGTCCGTACCCGGTGCAAACAGGACTTTCTGCCGGAAAGAGAGGCGGGTGTTTATTCGTGGCTTGCCGTCCTTGTCGAGCGCGCCTGCAAGGATCGCGAACGGATATTCCATATCGCAGTGAAATCCGCGACAGACGCTCGGATAGGGTATGGTCACGCGGTTCGGGTAATAATAAGCGGGGATGAGATTGAGCGGCGCATTCGGCGCGCGCAGGCCGGTGCTGGCCGGGTTTGCTTTCTTCCGCTGCACATTCTCAAGCGTGTAGTTGTCGAGGTAGAAGCAGCTTTTGGCCTGCGGCGCCTGCGGCGCCGACACCACATAAACCGTCGCCTCGCGCCGTGGATCCTCAATGGCCTCGGTGAGGTCGTTCGTGATCTTGTCGACGTTCGCATGGCCGGCGTCGCCTTGCGTGCCGACGCCCGTTCCGTCCGCGTTCGGGGCGCAGGGCTCCATCGCAGGGTCGTAGATCACCGATACGAAATCATAGGACCGCCTGGCCATCGCCTCTCTGAAAGGGGCGACCGGGACGGCAGAAATCGACGCCCCCGGCGCAAGACCGGTCATCATTTTCGCATTGCCGCCTCTGCCGAGGAAGCTGGTCGCGCCGATGACATTCGCCGCGAAGGCGGTGTGCGATATTTTTTCATCCGAAGAGACCAATCGCGCGGGATCGAAGCTCCGGACCGAGGTCCCGTTCATATTGGCGTGCAAGGTGCGCGCATCGATGGCGCCTGATTCGGTCTCCTCGCCCGAGTTGTCTTCCTCCTCGCCCGAGTTGTCTTCGTCGCGTCGCGGCTCGCGGAATCCGGACTCCGCGCCCTCGGATTCGTCGCCGATGCCGAGGTCTTCCGGAGAACGCGACGACGGGTCGCCCGGCTCCGCGCCGAAATTGTCGACAATGAGGATGTCCTGCGCCCCGATGAGATACTGCTCCTCCGGCGCGAGCTTGCCCTGAATGAGCGCGAGCCAGCCAGGCACGCTCTTCTCGTCGATGGTGACCTTCCAGTCGCCGGGATCGTGCAACAGCTGTCCCCAGAAGCGGTTGGTGAGGTCTTGCGCGCGGGCGCCGAAATCGCCGGGCGCATCGAGCGCAGCGCCGCATTTTTCGGCGGGCTTGAAATCCCCGCTGTTCCACTGCTTCGCCTCCTCGTTCTGGCGCACGCCGCTGCGGTAATAATGCGGCCGCAGTTCGCGCCGGACGCCGTCGGCGCCGGTCTGCAGCGCTGACGCCTCGCTGAGGTCGAAGCCCAGCCGATCGACGAGGTTTTCCGGCGCCTCAAGAACGATGACGCCCTGGCGGGTGCGGATCGCGCCTTCATAGCCGGCAAAGTCGTATTTGCGGGTCTCGGACGACCACGGCCCCTTGACCGGCTTGAGGCTTTCCGGCGTCACGCAGCCCTCGGCCATACCGAGTTCGCGGCAAGCTTGCGCGAGTTCTTCCGCATCCGGAGGAGTAGGCTTGCCGGCATGCGTCGGCGTGAATTCGATCTGGAATGAGGAGGCGGGGTTTATGGCGATGTCATAGGTCGGCTTCGCTTCGCCGCTCTCGGTCGCGGCGAGGAAAGGTGCGAGCGCGGCGTAGTCCGCGCCGAGGTCGCCCGCCGAGCGCACCTGCTTGGAGGTCGCCTTCTCGAAGAAGAGGAGCCGGCCCGCTCCGTTTGCAGCATAAAGAAAGTCCCTGTGGCATTCCGCGATGCGTTGATGGGCGGCGGCGATCTGCCTGGCGATGTTCGGGCCGCGAAACCGGACGATGAATTCCGTCGTGCCGCCGTTGGAGGCGCTCTCGCTCGCGCCTTTCTTGCTCCAGTCCGGGCACGGGAGGCCATCGAGGCGGGCCCGCTGCAGGAGGCTGCGCTTTTCCCTGAGCGACAGGAGTTCGGGCTCCTTGCCCGCCAGCCTCAAAAAGCGACGCTCCGCGTCGTCATAACTGCGGCCCGCGTCCGCATCGATCACGTAGCCGAGATCCTCAAGGGCTGCGCGGGCGGTTGCGTCTTCGGCGCGCGCCGCCGCGGCGGCGAGAAGAGCGAGGCCGGCAAGGCCCATCTTCCGCATCATGGCGTCTCTCCGGCTTCTTCGCGCATGCGCGCTTCCGTATCGAGCGCCTGTTTGTGGTGTTTCGCAGCGAACACGCGAAATGGCGCGAGACAAGAATCGTCTCTCCACGGACAAATCATGAGGAAGCCCCGCGTGAGAGGGCCGAATTGCGCCGCCATCTCGAGCTCCCGCGGCGCACGGAAAATCTCCATGCTGCGGTCGTCCGGAACTCCAAAGCGCGTGCGTTCCGCCTCGGTCAGCGTCCGCTTTGGCGGCACCTTCGCTTCCGCAGCGGCTTTGACCGCGGCGTAGTCGGCGGATTCGAGATCGTAGACGCGAACGCGATCGCCGGCCTCGCCGCCGGCGATTGCGACCTTGGCGAGTTGCGACGCCGGCCGCGTCCGGCGTGAATTCTCGATTGCATTATGCCAGGTGGTTGTCGGGAAAGACTGCACGAAGGAGTAGACGCCTCCGCCGGTGACCGTGTCGGAAAGGTCGAAATAGGGATAAACCCGGTCGTTCCGCGTCGAGGCGACCTGGAAGAGCGCAAGGAAATGGTCATCGAAAAACCGTAGCTGGCCGGGCGGAAAGAAGACCTTGCCCTTTCTTTCCAGGCGCCCGTCGCGCAGGAGGAGGAATCCGGAGCCTCCATGCAAGATTATGACCCTGCCGGCGTCTGTGATGTCGATCGCGCTGTTCAAAGACGTATAGGGACTGTCCGTCAGCTCAAAATCGCTCGTCTTGAGCGCGTCCCCAAAGCGGGCCGCGCGCGCAGCAACGTCGGAAGAGACCTCAGCCGCATCCTCGCTCGCCGCGGATGCGGCGCCGGGCGTCGTGGCCGTTTCAGCCGCGGGCGCGGCGCCCTCGGCGGCGGACGGCTCCGCCGGCTCCATGGGCTCCATCTCTTCCGGCGGCGGCGCGGCTTCGTCCGCCGCCTTGAGATCCGCAGCGAAGTCTTTCAGGCGCTGGTCGAAATCGGGGTCAATCCTCAGCCTGAACAAACGGACGCCCTTGTCCGCGCTCGTCGACGCGGCGAGAAATCTCCCGTCCGCGGAGACCTCAAGACCGGTGATCGCGCCTGAAATGCGTCCGGAAAGCGACATCGACGGTTGCGGCGGCAGTCCGAACAGCCGGGCCATGGTCCTCGGCCCCGCAATGGCGGTTTCCGGCTCGTCAAGGTCGATGACGGAAAGCCCGTCTCCGCCGAGCGCAAAAAGAAGCGTCCGGCCCGAAGTCAACGCCGCCGGATCGAGCGCGCGAATGACCGAGAATCGGCCGCGTGAGGTGATATCGGCATAGCGGAAAACGAGGTCTTCGCCGGTCCCGAACGCTGTCTCGAGATCGGCGACCGCAATCTTCCGTGTGCTGATCGACCTTGTCGAAGCGATCAGGCGCCGCTCGCCGGGCAGAATGTCGACATAGTCGATCGCCTCCGCCGGCGGCGCGCCCTCCCCCTCGACCGGCGCGGGTTCGGGCAGTGTGAAGGTCAAGGCTCGCGCCGCGGCGCCGCCGGCGAGCGAAATGACCGAAACGCTTCTGAAGTTGCGATGAGTGGCGAAACCGTAATTTCCGCCGGGCGAAAAATTGGTGAGCGGAAATTCGGGAACGTGGGCGGGGATCTCGAAGCGCGCGAAGGGCCAGATCGCCTTCCTCGATCCGTCGGCGCGCATGCGGGCGAAGCCCTGTTCGGCGACGATCCCCACCCGCTCCTCATCGATCATCGTCGCGTAATGTGCGCGGCCGAGGCCTTCGGGGATCGCGGACTCCTGGAATTGGAGCATGAAGAGAGCATCGCGCCGGTTATCGGACCACAGCGAAATCTGTCCGTCGCGCGCCACCGTAACCGCCAGCGCGGGGGCGGCGGGGTCGGATGGCGGTTTCTGCAGCGCGCCGACGATTTCGTCTGCGCTCGACCGGTACGCGAAATTGCGCGAATCGCGCAGGTCGATCAGCTCGCCCGTCGCTTCGCTTGCACCGCGTGCCGACCCGTCGGCGGGAGCAGCGCTCGCTCCGCCCGCCTGCCGCGTGGAGGCCTCGGCGGGGTTGAGCTTTACTTGCGCGCGATAGGTCTTTCCCTCGCCATCGGCGAGGAGCAGCGTCACGCCGTCCTGGCCCGCCTGAAGTTCGGTGATTTGCGTTATGGCCGCCGCGGCGGCGCGGATGACGGCGATCCGCCGGCAGCCGCCGGCGAGGCTGTGCACGGCGATGTCGCCGGTGGCCGCATCGCGCAGGGCGATCAATCGGCCGCCGGCCAGGAAGCGCAGGGAGTTCGACTTCGCCGCGCCCGTAAATCCGACGCATAACGGCGCAATGGACCCTGCACCAACATCGTAAACGAAAGGCCGCCCCTCCTCGTCTATTTGCGCGTAGAGCGGGCGCTGCGACAGCAGCATCGAGGCGGCGAATCCACGTGCGACATTCGCCCCTTCGCCGTCATCCTGCAGGCGAATGCGCGTGGGATACTGCGGCAGGGGCTCAGGCAGCGCGAATTCATGGAGGGGAGCGGGCGATGCGCCGGTCCAGCGATAAAGCTTGAGGCGCGACGCCGGATAGAGAGCCGTCGTCGCCAAAGGCCTTCTGGCTTGCACGACGACGGCGATGCGGTCGGCTGCGGGAACGAAGGCGAGCCGCAGTCGGTCGTTCGGATCGATCTCGATCTCGGCGCCGCCTCCGTTTTCGCGCTTGGCGTGAACTACGTAGACGAATCCGCCTTCCTCCCTGCGGACTTGTCCGTCCATCAGGATGATTCCGTGCGCGGCGTGCTGAAATCTGAGCGTTGGCGGAAACTGTAGGTCAGGGCGCTCCTCCCCGGCGCCGGTTTCGACATTGACGGTTGTCAGCGCGGCGACGCGCGGATCCTCCGGGTCCGGACGATGCCAATAATGGATCAGTGACGGCGACGCCGACCGGATCCACGACCCGTCGCGGTCGGCGAAGCGCGCCGCGCGAATCTCCTCGGGCGCCGGGTCGGCGAAGGCCTTTCCGTCGGCATCGGTCTTCAGGTCGAACTTGAACAACCGTCCGGCATAGAACAGCCGCCCGCCTTCCGCCGTCCAGCGGATATGCGGCGTCCTGCCATAACCGATCCCTGCCCCGTCGCCATCCAGGCGATCCACTTCGTCGTCGCGCAGCAGGGACCGCCAATAGGTCCAGTAAAGCGTCGCATGAGTCTGGTCGGCGATGGCGCGCCTTGATTGGGCCGCCGGCCCGGCGGAGATCTCCTGGCTGCTGAGCGCAGCGATCTCGTCGGCCTTGGCCGCGAGCAGCGTCGCGCGCGCCGCGTCGCCTTCATCGGCCTCCTTGCGCGCCGGCTCCGACAAGGACCGGGCGAGAGCGTTGCTGGCGATGCCGATCTGGCTTGAGAGAAGCAGCACCTTCGCCCTTGCCAGCCGCAGCATGTCGGTGCGAACCACGTCCGCGCGGATATAGAGAACAAGCAGCAAGAGGACCGCGCCGATGGCGATGCCCGTTACGGTCAATATGCGTCGCATGGCCCCACCCCTCGCGCGCCCCGTCGTCCGGGTTCACTGCGGCGCGGCGCCGGGGTCGAGCTCCGCGATTAGACCCCAGAGGCCGGGATTCAGTCAAATGGCAAGCCGGAAGCGTGATTGGCGCAATCTTGCCCCAACCGGCGCGGTCGGCGCCTGGTTGTCAGAGCCTCATTCCGCCGGGACGGCGGCCGGCTCCATGGGCGCCAAGCTCGCCTCGCCGTCGGTTTCGTCCTGCCAGCTGGTGCGGCGGGGGAGGCGAGGGTTCATGAACAGCGCAGGGACTTTCGCGTAGACGAGCGTCCGGTGGGTCATGAAGTCGGCGGCGCGTTCGGAGAATGTCGGCATCGTCCCGCCATGCGCCTTGAGCCAGGTCATATAGGGCTGCCAGTGGCTCGGCTCGTCGCGGCGGATGACCGCATAAATCTTCACCAGCGCCGGGTCCGATGCGATCATCCGCACAAAAAACGGCGCGTCGAGCTGATGCATGCCGCGCATCTCGGTCAGCATGATGATGCGGCAGAGTTTGAAGAAGAGGTCGTCGCTGGCGATCACCGCCCTTGGGTCGAGGTCGTCGACGCCGCATCCGAACGTCGCCGACACCAGGCGGTCGATATGGCCGCAGGATTTGTCCACCGCATAAGGCATGTAGCCCCGCCCCTCGAAATAGCGGCGGAACATGAGGTAATGCTTGCGCTCGTCGGCGCGGTGCTTTTCGACCGCGGCGATGAAGTCTTTCTCCCCTGGATGGCGCACGTAGACCGCCTCCAGCACGCGGTCGATGCTCGAATAGCCGCGATGCTCGTTATAGATGTAGATCGAGGCGAGAATGTCGAGGAAGCGGCGTTGGGCTTTTTCGAGCATGAGTCCTCGGTTTTCCTCTTTCAACGTCGCGCCCCGAAACCGTCAAGCGAGTCTAGCACAATGGCCGCCGCCGTAAACTCGGGCCGGATCGGGCGGTACAAGAGTGCGGGGCGGAAAGGCGGGATGGACTCCCCTCTCCCGCTTGCGGGAGAGGGGCCGGGGGTGAGGGAGACAATTACTCCCCGCCAATACTCCGCACGCGAGCGCCTTCCCCTCACCCGGCGCGCTGGCGCGCGCCGACCTCTCCCGCAAGCGGGAGAGGTAAAGTCCGTGTACGTGTCAAGATCCGCGCAGAACCGTCGCGCAGCGCGGGGCCGTCGTGCGGCCCCTCTTCGCCGCTTTCGATCAAGCGCTGACGCATTGTCATCATCCCCGCGTCAGCCCGGGCTGAGGGTCAGGTCCCGGAAGTCCTGCAGGTCGCGCCGCATGCGACGGTCATTGGGATCGATGCGGCATTGCGCGCGGCACTCCGACTGGCGTCGCACGCACTGTCCCGCGCTCTCCCCTTGGGCCCGGCAGAGGTCGAAAATTTCGCGGCAATCCTCGAGGCATTCGAGCGAATATTCCGGCTCGGGCTGCGGCGGCGGCGGCTGGCTTGGCGGCATCGGCTGCGAGGGCGGACTGTAGGCCCAGGGCGGGCAGTTGACGTCGGCGCCGCCTTTTTCGCGAAGCGTCCTGCAGACTCCGATCCCCAAAGCCTCCCAGTCGTTCCAGTTGCGATAGAGGAAATGCACCACGCCGTCCGCCTTGGGGCGCAGCTGGATGATATGGGGAGCCGGCGTTCCGTTCTTGATTTGCGCCGTCGCGACCGCGGCGCGCAGATTCGAGTCGACTCCGCGCTCGTACAGAAGGTCGAGGCCTTTCCCGTAGTACCAGACGTTATCGAAGATCTCATCGGTCAATTCAGGTCTCGCCGCGGCGCCGAGGCCGATCGCCTCCAACGTCTTTAGACGGACGATATCCCTGCCGTCGGCATCCGCCGGGCGGCGGATATAGAGGATGCGCAGCCGGCCCGGCAGGGGCGACCCCGCGGCGACGGGCTCGATGGCGAGCGCCGGCCTGCCGATCGTGGCGTTCGCCCCCATCGGCCAGGCGCTCCGCGCCCACCGCCCGGTCGCGGCGTCGCGTTCGTGCAATTGCAGCCCGCCGGTTGGTCCAATCGGAAACGCGCCAAGGAGCACATTCCGGCCGTCCTTATAGGCCGCCAGCAGAATTCCGGGCGATGCATCGGGCGCAAGCGCGGCGAGCTGCGCGCCGGTCGCATCGGCGGCGATTTCGTCGGCGCCCCAGACGCCGGCCGATGTCCTGCGTTTCAAGACCGTCTGCCCGGCGGCGTTCTTGTAGGCAAGAAAGCCTTCGGTCGAGCCGCCGGCGAGTGAAACCTCGCCGATAGCGCCGGAAGCGGTCGCAATCGGCGCCGGCGCGGACCACGCGAGATTGGCCCCCATTGTCGTCTCGAAGAGGCCGGCGGCCGTGCGGAACACGACAAGCAGCTTGCGCTGCGCACCGCTGCCGATCGGGTGCGCATCGAAGGCGAGGACGCCGTCGTTCCAGGTTTCGTTGACGTCGCGGCGCTGCAGCGGCGGGCCGCAGCCCGTGCCAAGCGCCGGACAGGCGAGATTATTGTCGGTGAATTCGAAATGCAGCCGGCGGTCGCGCTCGTCGATATAGAAGAGAAAGGTGCGCGCTCCGAGACGGGTGAGCGAGAGCGCTCCGTCGGCAAGGCCCTCGCCGTCCATCCCATTGACGCGGGTGAACTCGCAACTCGTGTGATCGTTGTTGGCGTAGGCCTTGACCGGCGCCGGCGAAATCGCGCCGTCGCGGTCCCAGTCGACGTGCCCCGCCGTGAGATCGACATTGTAGCGGAAGATGTCGCGCAAATGCGCAAGATACGCCTTGCCCGGCCCGGCCGACGGCTGACTGACGGCCCCGCTCTCCTTGAGCTCGACATTATTGAGCGCGCTGCGGCCGTAACCGTCGGAGAACGACTGCACGAAAAGAGAGCGTCCCATATAGGCGTAGCTCATGAGACTCGGATAATTAGGTTTGCAATTGGCGTCAGGGCCGATGCCGTCCGGCCCGCCATGGCCGATCCCGAGCGTGTGCCCGAACTCATGCGCAGCGGCTGCGGCGTTCCCCAGCGGCATGTTGAGCAAGATGGAATTGATCGACGCCTGTCCGCCCGACCCCGGATAGCCGAGCGCATAATGGAAGACGCCCCGCCGGCTCGCATGCATCATCGTGTCGTAAACATTGCCGGCGCTGTCGCCCTTACATCCGTTGGCGTCGCAGACCGTCGGCACGGCGTTGTAGCCGCCCCAGTCGCCGTAGGTCGCATGGTGCGAGACGGGAGCGCCTGCCGGCGGGCTCATGCCGGTGTCCATATGGAGCCGGATTCCAGCTTTGAGGTCGGGATTGTTCAGAACCTGCGCATGGGCGAGACGGAAGAGTTCGCTGGTCTCCGGATCGCCGAAGATCTTCGCCAGATCGAGAGCGACGGCGGCGGACATCTTTTGCGGCGCCTCGCCCTGCTCGCGCAGCATGAAGTCCACTTCCAGGAAAATGTCCTTGTGCAGGGGATCGGCGCCCCAGCGCGGCAGCAAGAGGACGACTTGTTTACCGAGCGTGCCCATCACCTCGATGCGGTCGGATAGCCCGTCGCCGTCGGTGTCGCGCATGTCGACCGATCGCGAACATTCCCAATTGCCGCGAACCTGGTTCGGCGCCGAGCAGGTGCCGATATGCGCTTCCAGCTCGTCGCCGAGTCCGTCGCCGTCCGCATCGTGGTTCGCGATATAAAGATCGTTGCGGATGAGACGCACGTCGCCGGGCGCATCGGGAAGCCGCAGCAACTCCGCCTCCAGCACGGTATCGGGGAGCCTTGCGACGCCGCCCGGAGCGGCCCGGCCCGGCGTTGCAGGCGCCACCGGCGGGGTTCGTGCGCCGCCAGTCGCCGCGCCGGGGCTCCTGCGCTCGAAGACGCCGCCGGTCGGTGGAGCTGCCGGCCCGTCGGGGACGAACTTGATCGTGCCTGGATGGGAGCCGAGAAGGACGACGAACTGCGTGGACTGCGTCAAGGCGAACGCGGTTCCCGACGCATCGCTGTCGAAGCGGCGGTCGATGCGTCCATTATGATCGACGAGATAAAGGTAGGTGGTGAACGGGCCGCCCGGAAGCGGAACCGTGAACAGGTTCTCGTAGCGCCTATAACCCTCAATCCGCTTGAATGCTCCGCCCACCGGAAGAGCGCGCAGCGCTTGATAGCCGTCGCATTTGAGATCGGCGGTTCCCGTCGCGCCATCGCCGGCGGCGCGCATCACCAGCCGCACTTTTCCGTCGGCGGGAACGTTGAACGTGACGCGCGCATCAAGAGCGCCGGCGGAGTCGTCGTCCCTCGCGAATTCCTCGAAGACATTGTTCGGCCTGAGGAAGAAGACATGGAGCCAGGGATCGGCCCCGGCCGAAGAATTGCTCGTCGCGCAAGTGATGCGCGCGCCGGCGGGGAATTGGGCGATGACATCGACGATCGGGGTCACCCGCAACGTGTAGGCGCTCCCGGCGACGCTCGGGTTGCGATGGTCGCGAATGAGCCGCGCCTCGACGGAAGACGCGAAGGCGAATGTCCCGAGAAGCGCGACCGCCAGGGCGCGAAAACCGTCGCAATCGATCATGCAATTCTCCCCGTGGAGTCGCGGCGTGAGCCTAAAACCCCCGCAGGCGATCGCCACATTACGAGTTCGTATCTCCGGCGCCCGAGGGCGCTAAGACGTAAGCGGCGGCGCCGGCCGCCGCGATGAGCGCGAAGCCCAGGGCGACCCGCAAACCTGCGCCGGCCCCCGCGATGGCGAGCGACATGCCGCCCTTGACGATCATGTTCGCCGCGATGGCGATGAGGACGCCGGCCCCCGCCGCCGCGACGGCGAGCGCGCCGGCATTCGCCTCGGCGGCGGCGCTCAACGTGAGCGCATCGAGATCGGCGAGGCCGGAGACGGCGGCGACGACGTAGAAGCCTGTATCGCCGAAGCGGTCGAGCGCGAAGCGGGATACGACGAGAATGGCCGCAAGGAAGACTGCAAACATCAGCGCCGGCTTCAGCTCCATGGGATTGCCAAGCGTGATCTCGGCATTCGCTTTGCGGTCGCGCCGCCAATAAAAGAGCGCGACGAGGCCGCCGGCGATCGCTCCGGCGAGAAGCGCCGGCCAGATCTCGGCGAGCACCGCGCGCGCCGCGACCGCGAGAAGGACGGCGACGCGCGCCAGCATCACGACATTCGCGGCGACGATGCCGGCGGCGCCGGCGCCAGGTTTGGCGCTGCCGTCGCGAACGAGGCGGGCGAGCGACAAGGTCGTTGCGGTCGAGGAGGCGAGGCCGCCGACAAGGCCGGTTAGGAGTACGCCATGCGAGCCGTAGAATTTGATCAGCCAGTAGCCGACGAAGGAGAGCCCGCTGATGAGGACGACCGTCCACCAGATCGTGCGCGGATTGAGCGCTTCGTAAGGTCCGTAGCCCTGATCGGGAAGGATCGGCAGGATGATGGTCGAGATGGCGAGGAAGCGGAGGACGGCGGCGACTTCCTTGCGGTCGATCGATTGCGTCCAGGATGCGATCTTCGCCTTCGCGGCGAGCAGGATCGCCGCGGCGACGCCGCCGGCCGCCGCCAGCGCCGGCTCGCCATGGCATGCAAGCGCGCCGAGGAGATAGGTGGCGACGACCGAGAACTCGGTCGTGGCGCCATCGCCCGGAGCGTGCCGCGCCGTTGACCAATAGGCGATCGCCGCCAATGTTCCGACCGCGATCAATCCCGCGGCGATCATCAGCGCCTCGCCGAACAGCCCGGCAGCGCCGCCTGCGAGCCCGATGATGGCGAAGGTGCGCGCCCCGGCGAAGCGGTCCGAGCCCTCGCCGACATCGCGCCATTCGCGCTGGAATCCGATCAGGAATCCGATGGCCGTCGCGACGGCGAGATTCTGGAAGTCGGCGAGGTCGGGCATGCGCGGAAAATTGCTAAAGCGGTCGATAGTTCCGGCGCCGGAGCATAAAGCCTGTCATCCCGTGCGCGCTGCAGCACGCAGTGCTGCTGCGCAGACACGGGACCTTGCGCGCCTAGGAGGTCCCGTGTCTGCAGCGCACCGCTTCGCGCTGCGCTGCGCGCGGGATGACAGGATAACTGATCCCTGATACCTGATTGCTGATACCTGATCACTGATAACCGGAGCGAAGCATGTACAATGTCGCCGTGGTCGGCGCGACTGGCAATGTCGGCCGCGAAATGCTCTCGATCCTCGACGAGCGCCTGTTCCCGACCAAGGAAGTCTTCGCCATCGCCTCGCGGCAATCGATCGGCCGCGAAGTCTCGTTCGGCGACGCGACTCTGAAGTGCAAGGACCTCGAAAACTTCGATTTTTCCACGGTCGACATCGCGCTGTTCGCTGCCGGGGCCGCCGTTTCGAAAGAATGGGCGCCGAGGGCGGCGCGGGCTGGCGCGATCGTCATCGACAATTCATCATTCTTCCGAATGGACCCTGATGTTCCGCTCATTGTTCCGGAGGTGAACGCCGACGCCGTACGGGGCTTCGCCAGGAAGAACATCATCGCCAATCCGAACTGCTCGACGGCGCAGCTCGTGGTCGCCCTGAAACCCCTCCACGACAAGGCGAAGATCAGGCGCGTCGTGGTCGCGACCTATCAGTCGACCTCCGGCAAGGGGAAGGAGGCGATGGACGAACTCTTCAACCAGACCAAGGGCATCTACGTCAACGATTCCCCGACGCCGTCGATTTTCACCAAGCAGATCGCCTTCAATGTCATTCCCCATTGCGACGCCTTCATGGAGGACGGCTACACCAAAGAAGAATGGAAGATGATGGCGGAGACCAAGAAGATTCTCGATCCGAAGATCAAATTGACCGCGACCTGCGTGCGCGTGCCAGTATTCGTCGGGCATTCGGAAGCCGTCACCGTCGAATTCGAAAATCCGATCTCGGACGATGAGGCGCGCGAGATCCTCCGCGAGGCGCCGGGCGTGCTCGTCATCGACAAGCGCGAAGACGGCGGCTACATGACGCCGGTCGAATGCGTCGGCGAATTCGCGACCTTCGTGTCGAGAATCCGCACAGACCCGACCGTCGACAACGGGCTCTCGTTCTGGGTGGTCTCCGACAACCTCCGCAAAGGCGCGGCCCTGAACGCGGTGCAGATCGCCGAGCTGCTTTTGAACCGCGGCCTCCTCAAGAAGGCGGCGTAAACCGGCCGGCGCGCCGCCGCTCCGTGTACGTTGCAACCGGCGGTTATGGCTGTCGGCGGACCTCCCTTCTCATTTGTACGAATTCGCTTAAAAACCCTGCATGCCCGCCAAGATCGCCATTGTAGGCCGGCCGAATGTCGGCAAGTCGACCCTCTTCAACCGCCTCGTTGGCAGAAGGCTCGCGCTCGTCGACGACGAGCCGGGGGTGACGCGCGACCGCCGCGAGGGCGATGCGCGCCTCGGCGACCTTGAATTCACCGCTGTCGATACGCCAGGGCTTGAAGAGGCGCCGGCCGACGCGCTCCTCGGACGCATGCGGGCGCAAAGTCTTAAGGCGGTCGATGACGCGGCGCTCATTCTCTTCCTCATCGATGCGCGCGCGGGCCTGACGCCGCTCGACGAGGCCTTCGCCAGGCTCTTGCGCGAGTCGGGGAAGCCGATCGTCCTCGTCGCCAACAAGGCGGAAGGCGGAGCGGGCGAGGCCGGCGTCCTTGACGCGTTCTCTCTCGGCTTCGGAGAGCCGATCGCGATATCGGCCGAGCATGGCGAAGGGCTCGCCGAACTCTATGCAGCGATCGAGCCCTATTGTCAGGGAACGGACGAAGAGCCGGCCGCCGCGGATGAGGCTGGCTGGGATCATCCCTTGAAGCCCCTGCGTATCGCGATCGTCGGCCGGCCGAACGCCGGCAAATCGACGCTCGTCAACCGTCTGATCGGCGAAGACCGCATGCTGACCGGGCCGGAGGCCGGAATCACCCGCGATGCGGTCTCGGTCGAATGGACATGGAACGACGGGAACAGGAACTGGCCGGTCAAGCTCTTCGACACGGCGGGACTGCGGAAGAAGGCGAAGGTCGCCTCGAAGCTCGAGAAGCTTTCCGTCGCCGATGCGCTGCGCGCCGTCCGCTTCGCGGAAGTCGTCATCCTCGTCATCGACGCAGAGGCCCCCTTCGACAAGCAGGACCTGCAGATCGCCGACCTTGCGCTGAAAGAGGGCCGTGCGCTCGTCGTCGCGGTCAACAAATGGGACCTCGTCGCCGACAAGGATGTAGCCGTGGGCCGCATCCGCGAGACGGCGGAGGAGAGACTCGCGCAGGCGCCGGGCCTGCCGCTGGTGTTTTTGTCGGCGGCGACCGGGCGGAATGTCGAGAAGCTGATGCCGGCGGTCGTCTCCGTCTATATCGACTGGAATGCGCGGGTGAAGACGCCGGACCTCAACGATTGGCTGCGCATGGCGACGGAGCGGCATCCGCCGCCGGCGGTCTCGGGGCGCCGCGTCAAGCTCCGCTACATCGCGCAGACGAAGACGCGCCCGCCGACCTTCGTCGCGCAATGCACCAACGCCGCGAAGGTTCCGGAAAGCTACCAACGCTATCTCGTCGCCGGCATTCGCGAAGCCTTCGCCATCAAGGCTGTGCCGATCCGGCTCATTCTGCGCCAGCCGCACAATCCGTTTGCGGATGGTTAGGTCCGCGAAGCGGCGAACGTCGCCTCATACAGTCGGCGCCGCAGCGCAAGGAACGGCCAAAATCGCGATCGACAGTTCGACCACGCCGACCAGCGGCAGGTCCGCCGCGCGGGCGATTTTTCCAGCGACCTGCACAAGGATGTGATAAGAGTCACTCCGGCGCGCCCGGCGACGCGCCTATTCAACATTTTCGAGGGAAAACCGCTATGAAGCTCCTGAACGCCGCCATTGGCGCGGCCGTCGTCGTCGCTGTAGAGGCGTCTCCCGTTTTCGCCGGCCACGCGCCGGAAAGCCAGGAAGCGAGCCTAGCGGATGGCGGGCTGCGCAGCCACGAGTCGTTTAACTCGGATTATCTCGTCTATCGCTCGGCCGGCGGTGAAACCGTCGTGCTGGGCAAGGAGAAAAAGCGACGCTGGTGGTGCGTGTGGTTGTGCAAGACGCGCGTCGCGAAAAAGGCCGACAAGATCAGGCTCAGCAATACATACTACGCCGAGGTGCAGCCGGGCATCTTCGCCTTCGTCGGCGAATCGGTCGTTTGCGTGAACGCGTCATCCTGTGAAAGCAAGCACTGGGCGTTCGGGCGAACGGTCGAAATGTCGTTTCCGGGCGGAGGAACGACGGGCGGCCTCCTGCCCATCGACGGCGTCGTCACCGAACATTCCGTGCGCATCGGCGGCGAAACCTTCACAGCGACGACGGCGGTCGGGAAGCATCCCGCGCCGGTGATCCTTTAGCGATTTCGGCGGGGGCCGCATCGTCCACGGTTGCGTCCGTCGGCATCAAGGCCGTCCCGATCCGGCTCATCCTTCGGCAGTCGGACAATCCGTTTGCGGAGGATTGCCCTCCGGCGGGCTACCCGCGCTGCGCCTCCATGTAGCGGCGGAGCACGTCGTTGATGTGGGTCTGGTATCCGCGTCCTTTCGAGCGGAACCAGTTGAGCACGTCGCGGTCGAGGCGGATGCCGACGCGCTCCTTGCGGTCGCGGCGCAGCGCGACGGCTTCGCGGAACCATGCTTCATCGGCGATCGGCGCGGCGTCGGGATCGGAGGCGACGGCGGCCTCGATCTCCTCATCGGTCATGGCGCGCACGCGTTTCCAGTCGGTTCGGCCTTGTGCGCGAACGAGCGACCCATCGGGCTGGACGATATAGGTCTTGCCGTCAATCAGCCTGGCGCGGGTGATTTTTGCTCTTTTCGTAGGCGAGGCGCTCTTTGCGGCTCGCTGCGCGGGCCGAGATGACGCGGATCGCCTCTCCGCGTTCCGTAAAGGTGATGATGACCGTTTCGCCATGCGCTTCCCCGATCAGATTATAACGCTTTTCCCGATAGTCCTTGCGTCTGTCCTCAACGATGAGCCGAGCTTTGTCGGCGACGCGTCCGTAACGTCCTCAAAGTCATACCCGTGCTTTTCGAGATTCCTTAAGCGTTTGGCCTCGTCCCATTCAAAGTCTTTAGCAGACATAAGTCATGTGGCCACAATTGTCAAGACATGCACCGCCGGGCGCCGATGGCGGCAGCCTGAATCAGGCAAGCTCTCGCGTCCGCCATTCGCGGAACACCAGCCGCTCGGCCATTCCGTCGTAGGCGGACGATACGGCGTGAAAGAGCAGGGGGGCGAGTTCGGCAGGCTCGGGCAGCGTCTCGGGCTTTTCGCCGGGCATCGCTGCGGCGCGCATGCGCGTGCGCATCGGTCCAGGATCGATGACGGCGACCCTGACGCCGGCGGATTTCGCTTCGAGCGCATAGGTCTTCGCGAGCATTTCAAGCCCCGCCTTCGAAACAGCGTACGCGCCCCAGAAGGCGCGCGGCTCGGCGCCGCCGACATTCGACGACATGAAGACGACGCGCGCCGATCCCGCGCGCAACAACGGATCAAGAGTGCGAAGGAGCCGCAGATTTGCGTTGAGATTGACATCGAGAACGCGCGCCCAGACTTTTTCATCGATGTCCGTCAGGGGTGCAAGTTCGCCAAGGTCGCCGGCATTGGCGACAAGAATATCGAGCCTCGGGAAGCGCGCGGCAAGCGAGGGCCCAAGGGCGGCGATCGCAGCGGAGTCGGTGAGATCGAGCGGAATGAGCGACGCCTTTCCGTTCGCCGCGCGGATCTCATCGTCAAGCTCCTCCAGCCCGCCGACGGTGCGTGCGAGCGCCAGCACATGCGCGCCCGCCCTGGCCAGGGCGAGCGCCAACGCGCGGCCGATGCCGCGCGAAGCGCCGGTGACGAGCGCGGTCTTGCCGGAGAGGTTGGGCATCATGTTAGTGCTTGGTCCGTAGTTCGTAGCGCGTAGAAAACTCTGGCGCGTTCCATTGGCTGCGACCTCTTGTGGCAAGACCTGCTCTACGCACTAAGGACTACGCACTACGCACTTCCCAGGACGATCCGCCGCGCCAGATCGCGAATGTCCGCCTCCGCCGTTTGCAGCGCCGGGTCGTCGTGAGGCCCCATGCCGATGAAGAGTTTTGCTCCTTCTTCGAGACTGAAGAGCTGGAGCACGGCCTGCCGGATGCGTCGGTCGTCGAGACCCGGATTGGCCTCGCGCACCAGATAATAGATGAAGCGGCCGATCGGACGATAAAGATCGCGGATCAGCGCCTTGACCTCCGCGTCGCTGCCGGCGTAGCCCCATAGCTGATAGTAGAAGCGATGCGATTTGCGCGCGTTGGCGACATAAAAGGTCACCACATTGAGGAGGATTTCGAGCGGCTGGTCCCGTCCCGCCTCGAACTGGCGAACATGCTCCTCGACATAATCAGCAAGCTCTTCGCGCAGCATCGCGGCGAGCAGATCGCGCTTCGAAGCGAAGTAATAATTGACGTTGCCGACAGCCAGCCCCGCCGCCTTGGCGACTTTGCGCAGAGTAAGGCCTGCATGCCCGTTCTCGATGAACACCGAGCGCGCGGCCTTGAGGATCAGGCGCGCCGTGCCAGCGCCCTTGCGCGAGCGGAGATTGGCGATCAGGACGCTTGGGCGAGTTGAACGCAACTCTGCAAGATAGTCGTCGATCGTGTTGATCGCCTTTGGTTTTTCACCGCTGTCTTCAAGATCGAGCATGTTCCCAAGCGCGTGAGGGAGTGAAGACTCCCCAAACGGTTGCTTGACCGAATTAGGACAACCGACTAAGTGCGCCCCCAAGATTTGGGCGAATGACCTAAACGGTTTTCTGCGGAGTTCAACCGCCAAACCGGCGATGGGGATAAGCTTTCGGAATCCCGTCGGAGCGGCCCATTCTCCCCCAGGCTGCGACCTTCGGGCGGGCCGCGGCGCGCAAGCGCTGCGGCCCAGCTTTTTCGGCGTAAAGGCCGCTCGTCTGGGCGCAGCCTGAATTGACCCGGAACGCGTCTTCAAAGAGCCTGGACAAAGGCGGGGTTCGTGTGGGCAGGGCATCGACACTTCTTTTTCTGGCGCTGACGCTTGTCCTTGTAGGGCTGAAGCTTCTCTTCGATTACTATCCCGGCGATTTCCCGCACCGTTCTCAGGCGGCGGCTTTCTCCTGGCCGCTCATCGGCGCAATCATTGCGCTTGGTTTTGCGGGCCTCTTTGCCGAACGGGCCGCGCAGCTTCCCGATCCATTTTCCAATCTCGCGCGCGAGCGCCAGGGGTTCATGGTCGCCGCGATCACCGGCGTCATCTACGGCGCCGTCGTGATCGGCCAGGATCTTTTGACGGACGCCAAGACCATCGTCGGCGACGAATGGCGCCACATGGCGCTGCCGTGGTCGATTCCCTTCTATACGTTCGGCGCGATCTTCCTTGAGTTCTTCCTGCGGCTCGGCGGCCTGTGCGTCGCCTTCTGGTTCGTGCACGTCCTGATCCTCAGGCGTCGGCTGCGCTTCGTCGCCTTCTGGCTCATCGCCGCGATCGTCGCCCTTTATGAAATCTGGCCGTACATGGCGGAGGATGTCGCGGCTCGCGATTGGCAGGCGGCGGGCGCCACGCTGCTCGGGCCGCTCTATCTTTCAAACCTATTCGAAGGCTGGCTCGTCTGGCGCTACGGCTGGTTTTCGCCGATCGTTTTTCGAATATTCTTCTATCTCGTTTGGCACATCCTTTATGGCGGGCTCGCGCCGCACTAGCGTCGGCGAACCTCGGGCCGAGCCCCCCTGTTACTCCGCCGCGCTCCGGACAGGTTGCAGCCAGCCTTGAAGATCGGCTAGCGCGCGGCGCGTCAGCGCGCGCTTGCGCGCCCGGCCGCGTTCCTTGCCTTTGATGCGACCGGCGTCTCCATCTTCGTTCAGTTCGCCGACCTCCGGGAACAATCCGAAGTTGACGTTCATCGGCTGGAAAGCCCCCTTGGCGCCGGCTCCGCTTGAGTAATGTCCGCCTGTGATGTGTGCGACGAGCGCGCCGAGCGCAGTGGTTTGCGGCGGAGGACCAAGGCGCTCATCCGCGGCGAAGCGTCCGGCGAGCAGGCCGATGGCGGCGCTTTCGAGATAGCCTTCGACGCCGGTGATCTGACCGGCGAAGCGCAAGGACGGCCGCGCCTTCAGCCGCAGCGATCCATCGAGCAGTTTCGGCGAATTGAGGAACGTGTTGCGATGGATGCCGCCGAGGCGAGCGAATTCGGCGCGCTCAAGCCCGGGAATGAGCCGGAAAACCTCCGTCTGCGAACCATGTTTCAGCTTGGTCTGGAAGCCGACTATGTTGTAAAGCGTGCCGAGCGCGTTGTCCTGCCGGAGCTGGACGACGGCGTAGGGGCGCCTTCCGGTGCGGGGATCGGTAAGCCCCACCGGCTTCATCGGACCGAAGCGCAAGGTGTCGTGTCCGCGCTCCGCCATCACCTCGATGGGCAGGCAGCCCTCGAAATAGGGCGTCGACGCCTCCCACTCCTTGAATTCGGTTTTCTCGGCGGCGAGGAGCGCGCCAAGGAAACCCGCATATTGGCCCTCGTCGAGCGGACAATTGACGTAATCGGCGCCGTCGCCGCCCGGTCCCTTCTTGTCGTAGCGCGACTGCAGCCAGGCGATGTCGAAATTGATGGTTTCCCGATGAACGATCGGCGCGATGGCGTCGAAGAAAGCGAGCGACTCCTCGCCCGTCAGCCGGCGGATCGCTTCGGCGAGCGCTGGCGAAGTCAAAGGTCCGGTAGCGATGATGACGTTTTTCCATTCGACGGGCGGTGGGCCGGCAATCTCGCCGCGCACGATCTCGATGCTCGGATGGGCGATGAGCGCCTCGCTCACCGCCGAGGAGAACCCGTCGCGATCGACTGCGAGAGCCGAACCCGCCGGAACCTTGTGTGCGTCGGCGCAAGACATGATCAGCGAGCCCATGCGCCGCATCTCTTCGTGGAGCAGACCGACCGCATTGTGCTCGGCGTCGTCGGAGCGAAACGAGTTGGAACAGACGAGCTCGGCGCAAAACTCCGTCTTGTGAGCCTCGGTCATGCGCAAAGGGCGCATTTCGTGAAGCGCGACCTTCAGTCCGGCGTGCGCCGCCTGCCAGGCCGCTTCCGATCCAGCGAGACCGGCGCCGATGACATGGAGGTCGTGGTTAATCATCCTGCTTTCCGCGAGTGCGTAGTTCGTAGTGCGTAGTGCGTAGAAATAGGGATTTAAAGGCCGGCGCTTGAGTGAATTCGTCGCTGCGCCGCAATCCTGCTTGTCTACGCACTACGATCTACGCACTACGCACTCCACGCCCGTTGCGGTTCCCCGGTGATCCTGTAACAATGTCCTCGGGGATGGCGGCGCGGCGTTGGCGCGCTGCGCCCGGCGGGGCGTTTGATGAAGCTCAATATTCCGTCCGTCGCCGGCAGCGCGCTCAATTTCGGCGCCCGCAAGATGGAAACCATCATGCGGCTCGCCTGGCTCCCGGTCGCGCTCATCCTCATTCTGCAGATCGTCACCACCTATCTTTATCTGTCGGTCGCGGCCGGGCGCTTTGTCTCGGCGGCCGATTTCGCCACGCTTGGAGCGGCGCAATCGGCGCTCGCCGGAATCGTGCGCGCCGCATGGATCGCCAAACCGGCGCTGATGGCGATCGCGACCGTCAGCGTCGCTTTGATCAACCTTTTGCTGGTCAGCAGCTTCATGGCGCCGCTCATCCGTTTCGCCGGTCTCGGCGAGCGGCCGCCAGGGGGCGCGATGCGCCTCGATTTCGGCCCCAGCCAGGCGCGCTATGTGGCGGCGACGATCGCCGGATTCCTGGTGCTCGCCGCCTTCGTCTATCTGCCGATCGCTTCGGCCGCCTATTATACGATGAAGTATATCAGCCAGGCGCTACAGGAGACGCTTCACGTTTCATTCCCCGATCCGCAAAGCCTGCATACGATCGATCCTGTCAGCCGCGGCGACGCGCTGATCAAAAGCGAGAAGCTCAACGACTATGTCAGCAACCGCGCGCTGCTGGTCGCCGCGCCCTTCGCGCTGCTGTGGTGGGCGGCGCTCATCGCGCATTTCCATCCGAAAAACCGCGAGGACGGGGGGCGGCCGAACTTCCTGTTGCGGGCGCTTGCGACCTTGATCGGCGGCGCGACGGTCATCGGGTTCTTCTGGCTCTGCGCGGCGACGCTGCTCGGCTTCTACTATATTGCGCTCGATCCGGCGGCGGCGGCGCAGGCGGCGGAAGGCAAAGCGTTCGAAGTCATCGCCGCCAAAGGCGGGGCGGCCGCGGTTTTTTGGTGGCGCCTTATCGTGATCGCCGGGCTGGCGCTGGCGATTTTCTATTACGTCAATCTGCGCCTGACGCCGTGGCCGGGCGTCGCCGTCTGTCGCGGCTCCATGGCGCCGGCCGGAATGCTCAGCGTCACGCGCGGCTTCAACATTGTGCGCCTGATCGCCGCGATCGCGCTGCTCAGCGTCGTCATCTTTCTCATCCAGCTCGCCCTGAATGCGATCGCGATTCCGGCGCTGGCGATGACGTTGGGCGCCCTGTGGCAGGCCACCGACGCAGCCAGCAAACTCGCCAATAGCGGCGAAGCGGCGGCATGGATTCCTGCGTTCTTCACCTGGACGTGGCAATTGCTGAAGATTCTCGTCAACGTCTTCTGGACGTTCTTCACTTACGGCGTCACCGCAGGCTTCCTCGGCCGGCTCTATCGCGAGAGCGAGAGATAGGGGCAGGCGGCTGGAGTGCAGCGCGGATTCTAATCCGCCAGCGCTTGTCGGAAAGAACGGCGGATTGCCGCCCCACAGGCCGCCCGCCAACGCGCTACCGCTCGATATAGGGGCCTTCAGGCTCGGCATGGGCGAGGCGGTCGTCGAGATAGGTTTCCGCGGCAGCGATCATTGGATCGAGATGCTGTTCGAAAAAGTGATCCGCACCCGGAATCACCTGGAACTGGACCTTGCGGCCCTTCTGCGTGCGCGTGCGATCGACCATGGTCTTCGTCTCTTCCGGCGTGCAGACCTTGTCGAGTTCGCCATGGAGCACGACGCCGGATGAGGGGCAGGGCGCAAGGAACGAGAAATCGTAGAGGTTGGCGGGCGCCGAAACCGAGATGAAGCCGATGATCTCCGGCCGGCGCATCAGGAGCTGCATGCCGATCCAGGCCCCGAACGAGAATCCCGCGACCCAGGCGAAAGGGGCGTTGGGATTGAGTTGCTGGAGATAATCGAGCGAAGTCGCCGCATCGGCGAGCTCCCCTTGCCCGTGGTCATATTCGCCGACGCTTCGCCCGACGCCGCGAAAGTTGAAGCGCAAGACCGAAAAGCCCTTGCGCGCGAAGAGATTATAGAGCTCGAAGCAGGCGCGATTGTTCATCGTCCCGCCGAACAGGGGATGCGGGTGAAGGATGAGCGCGATCGGATTGATGTCGGCCTTGCCCTTTTGATAGCGGCCTTCGAGGCGCCCTTCGGGCCCGGCGAAGATGACTTCAGGCATGGTGCGTTCCTTTGCGCCGATTGCGGCCAGCCGCTATTCCGAGCCCCCTGCTCGGTCTTCGGCGCCAATTCCACGGAAATACGCGCTTGAAAGTTGACTGAAACACTCGGATTTCCTAGATCAGGCGCGACGAGGCCGATCCGGGCGCGCGCCCATAGCACAAGTCCGAAAGGGGCCGGCGAGTTCGTTTTCGCGCGTGACATTTTTGCCGCGGCCCAAGGAGTAGGCATGAAACTGACCACCAAAGGACGCTACGCAGTGCAGGCGATGGCCGACATCGCCGCCTATGGCGGCGGGACGCCCGCTCCGCTGACGGACATTTCGCTGCGGCAAGGCATTTCGGTCGGCTACCTGGAGCAGCTTTTCGCCAAGCTGCGTCGCGCGGGCCTTGTCGAGAGCGCGCGCGGCGCCGCCGGCGGCTATGAGCTCGGGCGTCGCGCCCGCGACATCCGCGTCGCCGAAATCGTCGACGCCGTCGATGAGGAGATCAGGACGACCGCCTGCACGCCGGGCTCCGGCAAGAGCTGCCAGGGAACTTCGGCGCGCTGCCTGACCCATGATCTCTGGGACGAACTCGGCCGCCAGATCGACATCTTCCTCAATGCCTTGACCCTTGAAGACGTGGTTGAGCGCCGCGTGCTTGGCACGGCTGCGGTCAATCCTCCGCAAAGATCCCACAACGAGGCGGCATGAGACACTATCTCGATTACAACGCGACGACGCCGGTGAAGCCCGAAGTGGTCGACGCCGTCGCCGAAACCATGCGCGTCGTCGGCAATTCGTCGTCCGTGCATGCCGAGGGACGGGCGGCGCGAGCAGTCGTCGAAGGCGCGCGTGAGCAGCTGCGCGCGCTGGTCAACGCGCCGGTCAACGGCGTCATCTTCACCAGCGGCGGCACCGAGGCAATCCATTACGCGATCAACGGCGTCGTCGGAAACGGAACGGCGGGGCGCATCTTCGCGAGCGCCATCGAGCATGCGGCGGTTCCAGCGAATGCGGCGGCCTCCGGCGCGCCCGTCGAGGCGGTCCCCGTCACGCGCGGCGGCGTGGCCGATCTCGATTGGCTGAAAGACCGCCTTGGCGAGTACGATGCGAAGCGCGAGGGAGCGTTCCTCGTGTGCCTGATGCTCGCGAATAACGAGACCGGCGTCGTCCAGCCGGTCGCCGAGGCGGCTGAAATCGTCCATGCGAGGGGCGGGCTCATGTTCGTCGACGCGGCGCAGGCGGCGGGCAAAGTCCCGGTGAATTTCGTCATGTCGGGCGCGGACCTCATGGCGGTCACCGCGCATAAATTCGGCGGACCGATCGGCGTCGGCGCGCTCATCGCCGGTCCCAATCTGCCGCTCGAGCCGGTGCTGCGCGGCGGCGGCCACGAGAGCAATCGACGCGCCGGCACGCACAACGTTCCGGCGATCGCCGGATTCGGAAGGGCCTGCGAACTTGGCTCAGCGACGATCGCCAAAGGGCCGGAGATCGCGCGTTTGCGCGACCGCATGCAGGATGCGGCCGAGAGAGCCGGCGCGATCGTCTGGGGAAAGGGCGAGACGCGGCTTCCGGGTACGCTCTCTTTGTCCGCGCCCGGATTTTCCTCGCAGACGCAATTAATGGCGATGGACCTCGCCGGCGTCGCGATCTCGTCTGGATCGGCCTGTTCGTCCGGCAAGACGAAGCCGAGCCATGTTCTGGCCGCGATGGGCGCCGACGAAGGGCTGGCTTCGTCCGGCATCCGCGTTTCGATCGGCTGGAACTCTACGGAGGACGACGCCGACGCTTTCATCCGTGAATGGCCGGCCGCTTATGCGCGCGTCAAAGCGAGGGCCGCGTGATGCCGAGTCTCGCGCCACAAACTCGATCACCTCTCCCTCTGGGAGAGGTCGGAATTGCTCAGCAATTCCGGGTGAGGGTTCGGCCGCTGATTACTGGCGGTGGATCCCTCATCCGGCGCTTCGCGCCACCTTCTCCCAGAGGGAGAAGGGAAGGGCGCCTTCTTGCGAGGGCGGCGTGATGAGCAAATCCGTCTCTCCGCTTGAGCGGGCGGTTCTGCATTTCATTGCATTCGCAGCATCGACGTTCCTTAGCCAAGTGGCGCTCTTGTCTTTACGGCGGGACGCCCCATTCGCGGATTTTGATGCCGTCCTTATAGCTGCGGCACTCGTTTCCACAGTGGTCGGACTAACCGTTGCCGTCTTGGTTTTTGTTCTGGACTTGATGAAAAGCGTTCAAAGAACCCCTTCAAGAAGGGACGATTCGTAATGTCCCAAGTCAAAGATACGATCGACCGCGGGACGATCGAGACGGCGAAGTCGCTCGAGACCTACAAGCACGGCTTCGTCACCAATATCGAATCCGAAAAGGCGCCGAAGGGGCTGTCGGAAGACACGGTCCGGTACATCAGCGGCAAGAAGGACGAGCCGCAATGGATGCTCGACTGGCGGCTCGAGGCCTATCGCCGCTGGCTCAAATCGGAAGAGCCGGCCTGGGCGATGGTCAAATACCCGCCGATCGATTTCCAGGACCATTATTATTACTCGGCCCCGAAGGCGGGCGCGAAATACAAATCGATAAATGACGTTCCGCCGGAAATCCTCAAGGATTTCCAGAAGCTCGGCATTTCGCTGAAGGAATCGGAAATCCTTTTGGGCGTCGAGGGCGCGCCGAAAGTCGCCGTCGACGCGGTGTTCGACTCCGTGTCGGTGGCGACGACGTTCCGCGCCGAACTCGCCAAAGCCGGCGTCATCTTCATGGCGATATCCGAGGCGATCCGCGAGCACAGCGACCTCGTGCGGAAATATCTCGGCACGGTCGTTCCGGTCTCGGACAATTTCTTCGCGACCTTGAATTCGGCGGTCTTCTCCGACGGCACTTTCGTCTATGTGCCGCCAGGCGTCAAATGCCCGATGGAGCTTTCGACCTATTTCCGCATCAATGAGGAAAAGACCGGCCAGTTCGAACGCACACTGATCATCGCCGCGCCGGGCTCGAAGGTTTCCTATCTCGAAGGCTGCACCGCGCCGATGCGCGACGAGAATCAGCTCCACGCCGCTGTCGTCGAGCTGGTCGCCGAGGACGACGCCGAGATCAAATATTCGACGGTGCAGAACTGGTACCCCGGCGACAAGGACGGCAAAGGCGGCATCTATAATTTCGTCACCAAGCGCGCCGATTGCCGCGGGAAAAATTCGAAAGTTTCGTGGACGCAGGTCGAAACCGGCTCGGCGATCACCTGGAAATATCCCTCCTGCATATTGAAGGGCGAAAATTCCTCTGGCGAATTCCACTCGATCGCCATCACCAATAATCGCCAGCAGGCCGACACCGGGACGAAGATGATTCATCTCGGCAAGAACACGAAGTCGCGAATCATCGCCAAGGGAATCTCAGCGGGTAAGTCGAACTCGACCTATCGCGGACTCGTCAGCGTTCACCGCAACGCATCCGGCGCCCGCAATTTCACCCAATGCGACTCGCTTCTGATCGGGCGCGACTGCGGCGCCCACACCATCCCCTATATCGAATCGAAGAACCCCTCCGCGATCCTCGAACACGAAGCTACGACGTCGCGATTGTCCGAGGACCAATTGTTCTATTGCCGCCAGCGCGGGCTTTCCGAGGAGGAGGCCGTGCAGCTGCTCGTCAACGGCTTCTGCAAGGAGGTCCTGCAGACCCTGCCGATGGAATTCGCGGTCGAGGCGCAGAAGCTTCTTTCGGTGAGTCTCGAAGGGAGCGTCGGGTGACGCAGCCCCGTATCACCGTGGAAATCATCGGAAACGGCGCTCCGAGTGTCGTTCATCTTTCAGTGAACGAAGAAGGATTGAAAATCCTTCTCGACGAACTGCGCGCGCTGTCTCGGAATAGCGATCACTTCCACCTGTTTGCGCCGGAATGGGGAGTTCCTGACGGACCGCTGTCGCTAAAACCCTATGGCGACAACGCCGCGACTGCCGGACATCTGAAAGTGCTCTTTCGGCCCGATGACTGGGATAAGAAATATTATCCGCACTTGTTCGAAGAAAATGGGAGCGCGGAATGAAGGTGGCGAGTTTCATACCGGCCGCCTCCCTGCTACTTGCGGCTTGCTCAGACAGCGCCACGCGGACCTACGACCGCGATCCGTCGCTGCCGGAAGACCTGCCGTTCTCGTCGGCGGTCGTGGTCGGGGACACGATCTTTCTCGCCGGCGAGATTGGGCGCGCGCCCGGCGGGACATCCGTCGTCGCAGGCGGCGTCGGAGCCGAGACGCGCCAAATCTTCGAGAACTACAAGGCGACCTTGGCGCGCGTCGGGGCCTCACTCGACGACATCGTCAAATGCACGGTTTTTCTCGACGACATGTCGAACTTCGCCGAGATGAACGCGGCCTACGTCGGATTCTTCCCCGGCGAGAAGCCGGCGCGCTCGACCTTTGGCGTCGACGGCCTCGCTTACGGCGCCGCTCTCGAAATCGAATGCGTGGCGGTGAAGCGATGAGGTTTAACTCGAAACCCCAATGGAGTTTGGTTCAAACCGTCGCTCGCGCTGACGCTTTTCCTCCCCCGCGCAGCGGGGGAGGTGTCGGCGAAGCTGACGGAGGGGGGCGATGGAAGGCGTTCTCGGGCCGCCCCCTCCGGCTCCCCCGGAGCAAGGCCGGGGTCGCCACCTCCCCCGCTTCGCAGGGGAGGAAAACGCGCGTCGCCAAACGCGCGGCGGCCTGCTGCGTCGCTTCGATGCTTGTGCATTTCGCTGCGCCCGCCTTCGCAGAGGGCGTCATAAACCCGATCCCCGCTTCGGGCGGCGCGCTCATCATGCCGAAAGACCCGCTGCCCGATCCGCTCACCGCGGGCTGGAAGGGCGAGAAAGTCTGCGAACCGCTGTTCGAGAACGAGCGGATGCGCACGGCGCGCTGCACGTTTCCGCCCGGCGTCGGTCACGAGAAGCACTGGCACCCGCCGCATTGGGGCTACATCGTTTCAGGAACGACGATGCGCATCACCGACAAGACCGGAACGAACGACCGCGTTCTGCAGAGCGGCGGCATGTGGTGGAGCGACGGCGTCGACTGGCACGAGGCTCTTAACATCGGCGAGACGACCGGAGTCTACATCATCGTCGAACCGAAGGCGAACGACTGATGTTGAAAATCGACAATCTCCATGTCGCCGTCGACGGACGCGAAATCCTCCGCGGGCTGACGCTCGAAGTGCCGGCAGGCGAAGTTCATGCGCTGATGGGCCCCAACGGCTCGGGGAAGTCGACGCTCTCCTTCGCGCTGGCTGGGCGCACGAGTTACGAAGTGACGCGCGGAACTGTCGTTTTCGAGGGAGAGAACCTGCTCGCTCTCGATCCGAACGAACGGGCCGCGAAGGGCCTCTTCCTCTCTTTCCAGCATCCGATGGAGATTCCGGGCGTCGCGACGATGAACTTTATCCGCACCGCCTTGAACGCCCAGCGCAAGGCGCGCGGGCAAGCGGAAATGTCGGCCGCCGATTTCCTGAAACTCATGCGCGAGAAGGCGAAAATCGTCGGGCTCGCCGACGCCCAAATGAAGCGACCATTCAACGTCGGCTTCTCCGGCGGCGAGAAGAAGCGCATGGAAATGCTGCAGATGGCGATTTTCGAACCGCGTTTCGCCGTCATGGACGAGACCGATTCCGGGCTCGACATCGACGCATTGAAAATGGTCGCCGACGTGGTGAATGCGCTGCGCTCGCCCGAACGCGGCTTCCTCGTCATCACCCATTACCAGCGGCTTCTGGAGCACCTGAAGCCCGACCGGGTGCATGTGCTCGCGAAGGGCCGCATCGTGAAGTCCGGCGGCCCGGACCTCGCCCGCGAGCTCGAAAAGTCCGGCTACGAACGATATACGGAGGCAGCGTGATGGATGCGATGCGCATCAACGCGGGGGGCGCAGTTCCCCCCCACGAAGTGGGGGGGGTTGCTGTTCCCCCCCACGCAGTGGGGGGGCAGGGGGGGCTTTCTCAGCAAGTCCCTTTGGCCAAGTGGAGCGTGGGGCGAAAGCCCCCCCTACCCCCCCATTTCATGGGGGGGAATTCCACCGCGTCCGTGTCAACGGAGTCGCGTCAAACACGCGAGGGCGCGCCGTGAGCCGGACGCTCCTCATCAATCCGACGGCGATGGAGGCGGGGCTGATCGCCGCCGCCGAGGCGCGGAAACTGCCGCCGGCGCGGCGGGCGGCGTTCGAGGCGTTTGCGCGGACGGGGCTGCCGCACAAGCGCATCGAGGGCTGGAAATGGACCGATCTCAAGGCGGCGCTCCGCGCCCCGATCGATACGCCGCAGGCGGATAATGACGTCATCGCGCCGTCGATCTTCGGCGCCGTAAAGCCCTTCGAGATCACCATCATGAACGGAGAGGCTGAATGGCCGGCGGATGTTCCGAAGGGCGTTTCGGTTTCGACGGTCGGCGCCGATGAGGGCGCACCGCTCGACAAGGCCATCGAACACCCGATGGGCGCGCTCGCGCTCGCCATGTCGCAATCCCGGCTCGACATCCGCATCGAAGCGGGGGCGCGCATCGGCCGGCCGATCCTCATCCGCCGCATCGCCGGTCCGGGGACGCATCATGCGCGCACGGCCGTATCGATCGGCGCGAGCGCCGCGGCGCGCGTCATCGAAAGCTACCACGGCGTCGGCCGGTATTTCTCGAACAGCCTGGTCGATTATCGGCTTGACGACGACGCGGCGCTCGAACGGTTCATTCTTCAAGATGCATCGCCGGACGGAGTCGAGACGTCGCTCGCATGCTTGCGGCTCGGCGCGCGAACGCGGCTCCGCCAGACCTCGCTCCTCTTCGGCGCGAAGGCTGCACGCATCGAAACGCGGATCGCCTGCGAAGGCGAAAGCGCGGACATCCATCTTGGCAATGCGTCGCTCGTCGCGGATCAGCGACATGCCGACACGACGACCCATATCCGCCTTGATGCGCCGGCCTGCGTCGTGCGGCAGTCGCACAAATCCGCGCTCAAGGAGCGCGGCCAGGGCGTCTTCCAGGGCAAATTCTTTTGCGCGAGAACGGCTCAGAAAACCGATGCGCGCATGGAGGCGCATGCGCTGCTCTTGTCCGATCAGGCGGAAGCCGATCACAAGCCGGAGCTTGAGATTTACGCCGACGATGTGGCGATGAGCCATGGCTCGACCGCCGGCGCGCTCGACGCCGATGCGATCTTTTATATGCGGAGCCGCGGCCTCGACGAGCGTGCGGCCCGTGCGATGCTGGTCGAAGCCTTCGTCGGGGCCGTCTTCGACGACATCGACGACGAGACTCTGCGCAATATTTTCCGCCGCCGCATGTCGGTCTGGCTGGAGAACGCGCCATGACCGCGCCCGCCAAAATAAAAGCGCCCATCGATGTCGCGGCGATTCGCGCGGAGTTCCCGATCCTCTCGCGCGAGGCCTATGGCAGGCCGCTTGTCTATCTCGACAATGCGGCGTCCGCGCAGAAGCCCAAGGCCGTCATCGACGCGATGACGGGCGCGATGCGCGGCTCATACGCCAATGTCCATCGCGGGCTTCATCTCCTTGCGAATGAAACCACGACGGCGTTCGAGAATGCGCGGGCGACCGCGGCGAAATTCCTGAACGCCCGCTCGCCGGACGAAATCGTGTTCACGGCGGGCGGGACGGACGCGATGAATCTCGTCTCCTACGCGCTCGGCGCCTCCGAGATCGGCGAGGGCGACGAGATCATCTTGTCGCTGATGGAGCATCATTCGAACATCGTGCAGTGGCATCTATTGCGCGAGCGCAAGGGTGCCGTGCTCAAATGGCTCGATATTTCAGACGACGGCGCAATCGATCTCGACGCCTATCGCTCGCTGTTCACGCGACGGACCAAGCTCGTCGCTTTGACTCACATGTCGAACGTGCTCGGCCTGCCGACGCCGGCGAAGGAGTTTTCACGCATCGCGCATGAGCACGGCGCCAAAATCCTCTTCGACGGCTGCCAGCACGCCGTGCACGGGCGCGTCGATGTTCAGGACATCGGCTGCGACTTCTATGCAATGACCGGCCACAAGCTGTATGGGCCGACCGGGATCGGCGTCCTCTATGGTCGCGGAGAAGTTCTGCGCGATCTTCCCCCCTATCGCGGCGGCGGCGAGATGATCGACACGGTGACGACAGACACGGTCACCTACAACGATCCGCCGCATCGCTTCGAGGCCGGCACGCCGCCGATTCTCGAGGCGATCGGCTTCGGCGCGGCGATGGAGTGGCTTACGGCGAAAGGCCTTGACGCCGTCGCCGCGTATGAGGCGAGCCTGCTCGCTTATGCAAATGATGAGTTGCGCAAACTGAATTTCGTGACGCTTTACGGGCAGGGGCGGGGGAAGGGGCCGATCGTCGCCTTCAATGTCGAAGGCGCGCATCCCCATGATGTCGCAGCCATCCTCGACAGGACCGGCGTCGCCATCCGCGCCGGCCATCACTGCGCGCAGCCGCTGATGAAGCGGCTCAATGTCACGGCGACCGCGCGGGCCTCATTCGCGCTCTACAACACTCATGAGGAGATCGATGCGCTCGTGCGGGGGCTGCACAAGGCGCATGAAATGCTTAAATAGGAACCGAGGCGAGGCATGGATAGTCACGACATCATCGAGGTGAAGCCGCGGCGGGAGACTGCGCCGGCCGAACCTGCGCCGGAAGCGGCGCGGGCGCCTGCTGCGCCTGCGGTGAGCGCGTCGGGCGCGATTCCGGCCGCCGAACTCGACCGCATCACGACCGACGTGGTGCGCGGCCTGAAAACCGTGTTCGACCCGGAGATCCCGGTGGACATCTACGAGCTCGGTCTCATCTACAAGGTCGATCTCTCGGACGAGCGTCTCCTGACCGTCGACATGACTTTGACCGCGCCCGGCTGCCCGGTCGCCGGCGAAATGCCGGGCTGGGTCGAAGCGGCCGTGCGCGGCATAGATGGCGTCAGCGACGTGAAGGTGAATATGGTCTTCGACCCGCCCTGGACTCCGGCGAAAATGTCCGACGAGGCGCGGCTGGAATTGGGATGGATGTAGCAGGAGTACGTTGTGCGTAGTCCGTAGTTCGGAGAATTTCTTTCGACGCACTAAGCGCTACGCACTACGCACTTGTGGAAACCAAAATGGCTCGCAGACCAAGACCGAAAGTCGTGACCCTGACCGACGCCGCCGCGGCGCGGATGCGCGACATCATGGCCGCGGCCGAAGGGAAGTTCTCCGGCGTTCGGATCGGTGTCGATAAGGGCGGCTGCGCCGGCATGGAATACACCATGGACTATGCGGCCGCCGCCGGCGCCCTCGACGAAACTGTCGAGGAAAACGGAATCAGGGTCTTCATCGACCCCAAGGCGATCCTTTTTCTCATCGGCACCGAGATCGATTTCGTGACCGAGAAACTGGCGCAGCGCTTCGTGTTCAGAAATCCCAACCAGACCGACGCCTGCGGCTGCGGCGTGAGCGTGACCATCGAGCCGGCGAAGCTGGAAGCTTAGGACCGCCGGCGCTGCGCGCGCGGGACCTTAGGCGTAGGGGAGGAAACCATGGCTCGGGAGAGAGAATTTCAGGATATCAGGCTGCATTATCCCGCCTCGCAATGGTGGGCAGCATTGGCTGCTGTCGCGGTCTCGCGCCGCTCATGGCAGGCTTCATATGGTGGGCGGAGCGCGACGAGCGGAAAGAGAAACCCCCGTATGTCATTGACCTGCGCCAGATCGAAGGAGGCGTCCGCAGCGTCGACGCCGATTCCTATGAAGTTATCGTCGAGGTCGTCAGCGAGGGCGATCGCGAGATTCGCGTCTATGACGGAACCAGCGGAAAACTCCTGGGCTCGGTTCTGCTTCCGCCGGAGGGGACCGCGGACCCAACCGACCCGGCCCAACCGCAGTAATACAACCTTGCGCAGTGCTCGACTCATGCAACGCGCACGGATTACCTCTCCCCATCGGGGAGAGGTCGGAACTTGCGCAGCAAGTTCCGGGTGAGGGGGAAGGGCTTTCGGGGCTTAACTCCGACAGCTCTTCCCCCTCATCCGGCGCTGCGCGCCGCCTTCTCCCCGATGGGGAGAAGGGAGAACGCGCGTTGTTTTTAACGAGTTCCGATCTATGCAAGTTCGTGTTTTCCAAGGATGACAGACTCCGGGCGCGCGATTACTGTCCCTCGATGACCATCTCCGCCTCGTTCATCGATTATGCGAAGGACGTGTTTTCGCCGTTCGGCGAAATCTCCGTACGCCGAATGTTCGGCGGGGCGGGAGTCTATTGCGACGGGCTCTTCTTCGCCATCCTCGACGACGAGGCGATCTATCTCAAATCCGACGATGAGACGCAGCGCGAATTCGAGCGCGCGGGGCTTTCCCCTTTCCAATACGAAATGAAGGACGGCTCGCTCGCCTCGATGTCCTATTACGCGGCGCCCGGCGACATTTTCGATGACGCGGACGAACTCAAACGCTGGACCAGGCTTGCGCTCGACGCCGCAGCCCGCGCCGCCAAATTCAAGAAGAAACCGGCGCGCAAATCCCCGACCGCCTCTCACGCCAGACCGACATCCTTCAAGGCGGCGAAACGGTCCGACGCGTGAAGTCGCCGGTTATCGCTTTCCGCTCATGGAAGAGACGACGAGGGCGGCGCCGATAGCCGCGAGCGCCCACCACGGTGCAACGCCGATATCGCGGCTGATGTCGAGCCGATGCGCCGTCTCCCAGGCGTCGATGGCGATCGGGACGGCGATGCCGACGACGACGAAAATGGCGCCGAGAAGGCGTCGCAGCGATCGTGACATGGCGCGCTCCGCCGTTGACGATAAAACGCGGCGCGGGCGACGTCACCTGTGCTGTTGCGCGGCGAAGACGCCGCTGACTTCCGGGTAGCAGGTTAGAAAGCGCCGCTGGCAGGGGCGGCGCTTTCCGCCCTAGCTCGACATGATGTAAATCAGCGGCCGAGAAGAGAGCGCTATCGCGATGGCCGACATCTTCCTCTCCTACTCCAGTCAGGACCGGGCGCGTGTCGAGCCGCTCGCGAAGGCGCTCGAAGCCGCCGGCTTCTCCGTCTGGTGGGACCGCGGCATCGCTCCGGGCGCCGACTTCGCCAAGACGATCGAGAACGAGATCGCGGCGGCGAAGGCCGTCGTCGTCTGCTGGACGGAAGCCGCCGCAAATTCGCAATGGGTCCGGGACGAAGCCTCTTTCGGCCGCCAGAAGGGCAATCTCATTCCGCTGCTGTTTTCGGGCGCCGAGCCGCCGATGGGTTTCCGCCAGGTCCAGGCGATCGACTTTCGCGACTGGCGCGGCGACGCGCTCGCCCCGAGTTTCGCAGCGCTCTCTGCGGCGGCCGCCGACATGGTCGCACGCGGCGGCGGTCCTGCGCCGGTCATGCGCAAGCCATCCGCTGTCGCCCGGCTGCGCTCTCTCATCGGACGCCGCCGCGGCGCGCTTTTGATCATCTGCGCGCTTCTCGTCGGAGGCGCAGCGACGCTTGGATTTCTCAATTCGCCTCTTGCGCCAGGCGCCGGCGAAATCGCCCTCGGCGCCGTCGAAATCCGGCCCGTCGCCGCCGACCTAACGGAAGCTCAAAGCGTGCGCGCGAGAACCTACATGGAGGCGTTCCGTCAGCGTTTTACCGAAGTCGGCATCACAACCGCGCGCACGACGGAAAGCAGAAACGATCGGCAACCGGAGCTGATTCTTGCGGTCGACGTCGCGGGCGAGGACGGCAAAGAGTTGCTGACAGCGCAGATCGACGACCGCAGGACCGGGGCGACCCTGTGGTCGATTCGCGTTCAGCCGACGCAAGGCGCGGCTTGGGAGGCCAATGTCGCCGGCTTCGCCCTCAAATGCGCTTTGAAGCGCCGCGACCCAAAGAAGGGTCCGGAGCTGCTCTCGCGCTACATTTACGGTTGCGGCCACTATCTCGAAAGCGACATGCAGGCGATGTACGCCGACGGCAAGGCGGTCTACGCCGCCGCGCCCGACGACCCCCGCGCCATCGCCTTTTTCGCCGTCGCCAATATCAGTCTCGGTTATGTCGGCTCGGGATCGAAGGCGGAGCGAGACCGCTTCATCGGCGAAGCGCGCCGACTTGCGGGAGAAGCGCTGAAGCGCGATCCGAAGAATTCCGATGCGCTGTTCGCCATGGGGTTCACCGTTGATGAATTTCAGTATGCGGAGCAGGAGGAATGGTGGCGCGCCGCGCTTGACGCCGACGCCGAAGGCTGGGGCCCCGGACGCTACGCCAACTTCCTGGCGGCTGTCGGCCGCATCGACGAGGCCGTCGACATGGAGCTGCGCGCACTGCAGGGTCGGCGCAGTCTCGGGACGCGCGCGGCCGGCCTGATCGCCTCAACCGGCGACCTCGATGGCGCAAAGCGCATCTTCGATCTTGTGCGCGCTTACGACCCGAAGCGCGTCGCCGACTCCGAGGTCATGAACGCCGTGCTTTACGACGACGTCGGGAATGCGGCGCGTCTGCTCGCCGCCCATCCTGATGTCCGCAGCGCCGACTGTCTCGCTCTGACGCTCGCAGTTCGGCGCAAGGAAAAACCCGACCCCGCGCAATTCACAGAAGCCTGCGGCGGCGGCGGCGGTTTTTCGTCGCGGTTTTTTGCGCTCGCCGGCGATCTTGATTCCGCCTTCGCCGAGATCGAGCGGGAGCTCAATTCCGGCGACAGAATAAACGCGCCGCACCTCTTTTGGCCCGAAATGCGCGGCTTCATCCGCGATCCGCGCTTCTGGTCTTTGGCGAGGCGCCTCGGCCTCGTCGATTACTGGCTCGACACGAACCAATGGCCGGATTTCTGCCGCGAGCCGGATCTCCCCTTCGACTGCAAGGACAAGGCGACAGCGGCGCGCGCGGAGGAGGGCAAAGGGCAAAGGGCGACGGGCAATGGATAGAGTGCTCTTGAATGCGCCGGAGTGCGAACCATTTCATCGCCCATCGCCCATCGCCCATCGCCCATCGCCCATCGCCCATCGCCCATCGCCCATCGCCCATCGCCCAT
>Ga0187893_10001920_pt1 | contig 47410 bp, 43 predicted proteins | sample MA1701074metaG_FD_139574 | JGI IMG/M metagenome (GOLD analysis project Ga0187893, IMG submission 139574) | White microbial mat communities from a basaltic lava cave in the Kipuka Kanohina Cave System on the Island of Hawaii, USA - MA170107-4 metaG ... | reverse complement strand
TGGTACGCGCCGATCACAGAGTCGTGCAGACCGGCGATGACCAGCAAGACCTTCCACAGTGAGGATCGTTCCACTGCGATGTTTCACCGTTGTCCGTGTTGTTTTCTTTGTGCGTCTAACGTTGTATAGGTGGAGGGCAGCAATCGCCGGTCCCTGTCACGAAGGACCTCTTCCAGCGCCGACCCGCTCCATCCGTCCGCCGCATTGTCTTGGGCGGCCGGACGGCCGTCAACTGCTTTCAACCGGCGAACTTACGCGATGTGATCGCATTCCGGCCGACGGATTGGCGTTGGCGAGATAAGCACCGAATTTCGAGATTAGGCAGCGAGCGCCAATTGCTGGTGCGTGTCGCCACCGGAAAGATAACGAGCAGTCGGCATGTCGCGATGAATGCTTCAGCAACAACGATGCGAGTTTGGCCGGTTTCGTGGGGCAATACGGGGTCCATCAAGGCTTTCGGGCGGATTTGACGCTTCTCGCGGATCGCGTTTTGAAAAATTGCGAGAAATCGGCCGTTTTCAGAAACCTTGTCAAGAGCGAGTCCCCCCTCCGCACCACTCGACTCGTCGTACGCTCCCCCGCAGACCCCGCTCGTGGCAGGTCGAGTCGAGTGGTGCCCTGAGCGCAGCGAGTCGAAGGGCCTTCACACACCATAGCAAGTTCTGCCGTGGTCACCGTTGCCGATCCCGCGGGACCATTTCGCGAACCCTTGCTTTACAATTGGCCACAGCGCGTGAGCCGCGCGAGGTTCACGGCTCCCCCTCAGTCGGATTCCTGTCTGGATACTGGATGCCAGAACCGCGCGAAGCCCGCTCGATCATCGAAACCGCCGAACAGGCGGCCGCTGCCGGCAACTACGGTTCCGCCGAGGACCTCCTGCGCGAGGCGGCCGCACTCCAGGAGCAGACGCTCGGCCCGCACCATCCAGACCTCGCCAACACGCTGAACAACCTCGGCGTCGTCTGCGAGATGACAAACGATCCGATCGACGCGGAGCACTACTTCCGCCGGGCGTACACCATCGCGACCGCGACGCTGCCGCCGGACCATCCGTTCGTCGCCACGAGTCGCAAGAACCTTCACGATTTCTGCGCGGCCCGCGGACGGCCGGTGGAGTTGCCGCCGTCGCCACCAGGGGTGGCACCCTGGCTGGACGCGCCCGCGCCTCGTGCAGCGCCACTGCGCGAGTCGTCGCAGTCAGTGAAGAAGCAGGACGTGACGCCGATCCCTCGGAAGAGATTCTTGCGCCCGCTCGCACTTGGCGCGTTGAGCGGGGTTGCCCTCCTGATCGTGATTCTCACGATGGCCCGCCCTTGGGGCAGTCCGGTCGAGGAGACCAAGTTGGCCCCGCCGACCGCGATAGCTCCAGCGCGCGAGACTCCGGCCCCGAGGCCAACGTCTCCGCCGACCGAACCGCTCGCGCGACCGCAACACACCGCGAAGCCCACTCGGAACGAGGCCGACGCGATTGGCGCCAGGCCAAGCACGCCCGCAAGACCGGCCGCGATGCCAACGGTGGCTACGGCGCAGCTCTGCACCGCCCTCAGGGCCTGGCGATGCGAGGCCGCGGACAGCCAGGTTCCGCCCGGGCTGATGCTCTTCTACACGCAGCTCAAATCCGCGACCTCCACCACGATTGAGCACCGCTGGTATCAGGGCGATCGCATGCGCCTCGCCGTACAGCTCCGCATCGAGGCCAATCCCGGCGCCGGTTACCGTACGTACAGCCGCAACACCATCAGCAGTGAGCGCGCCGGCGACTGGCGAGTCGAGCTTCGGAGCGCGGATGGCACCGTGCTCCACGAAGAGCGCTTCACAGTCCGGTAACCAGCCACGAAGATCACGAAGGTCACTAAGGATCACAAGCGCGTGAGCGCAGCAAATCGACCAGCTTGAGGGGCTGGCGGTAGCAATACCGTGGGGTTCGAGTCCCCCTTTCCGCAAACCAGCTTAACTCTCGATCATTCAATCACTTCGTGTGAATCGACCGTCACACATAGGTCCTGAGAAGTCGTTAGCGTTCATCGGAGGTGTCTCGGCGCACGAGGCTGGACGAGCACCCCGAGGCGGAGGCCGAGACACCATCGATAACGAGACTTGAAGGAAGCCGCTGGCGCGGCGGCCGGCTATGGAGCTGGAATCGGGATTCTCGAGCGTGGGCCGGAGCAGACCGCCTTCGCGGCGAAGCGCACCGCGTTCCAGATGCACCTGGAGGTGAGCGGCCGGTCAGCCCGCCAGCCGTGCTCCTGTCCGGGGAAGAGGTACGTCTGCGGGCGCATCCAGCGGTAGTACTCGCGCAAGGCGGTGAGGAGCGTCGGGCTGAGCGGGACCTCACGGCCGTGGCCGCCTTTGCCACGCTCGATGCGGATCACCATGCGCTGACTGTCGATGTCCGCGACCTTGAGCTGGAGCAGCTCGCTCCGGCGCAGACCTGCGCCGGAGAGCGTCATCAGCATCGTCCGGTGGTAGAGATTCTTCGCGCCTGCAATCAGTTGACGCACTTCGTCGGGACTGAGGACCGTCGGTAACCGTCGATGCCGCTTCGGGGTGGGCAGTTCCTCGTTCAGCGCGCGGCGCTTGAGCACACGGACAAAGAAGAAGCGCAAGGCCGCCACGTGCAGTCCCACGGTGCCGACGGCGAGCTTCTTCTCTCGAAAGAGGTGGGCGTGGTAACGCCGGAGCGCGGTCGCGCCGAGCTGATCGAGGCGAGGTCCGCGATGGTAGCGCTCACACGTGCGGAGGGCGTGTAGGTAGGTCCGAATCGTGGTCGCGGCGTAGTTCCGCCGGACCAGTTCGTCGTGCATCCGTTGAAGCAGAGTCGTCACAGGCAGTACCTCCTGTGACGCACGCTACGCCCTACGTCCTACGTCCTACGGATCACCCAGACGCCCGTCGGCCGCCGCGCCAGCGGCTCGTTCTAGTCCGCCAGTTTCGATCGACCGCCGCCTCCCGTCCGCCCGTAGGGGTTGATCGTCGCGCGCGACGTCGAGGTAATTTTCCTTCCGCCTGAAGTTCTGTCTCTCGGCTGAACTGAGCGGCGCGCCTCGGATCGCTCCGCTGGCACCGCTGCGATTGGCGTCAGGCCTCATTCAGAAGTTGATCGACAGCCATCCGGAGTGCGGGCAAGTCCTTCTCGATAACTGCCCACACAATATCGAGGTTAACGCCGAAGTAGTCGTGAATGACCTTGTCGCGCAGGCCTGCGATCTGTTTCCAGGGAATGTGCGGGTGCTGTGATTTCGGAGCGTCAGAAAGATTCTTGACGGCCTGACCAATTACCTGCAGCTTCCGAATCGCAGCGTCCTGGCGCATTCGCTCGGCGACGAACGCGTCACGGCCAGCGCCTGCATAAGCGGCAATATCATCCAGCGCGTCGCGGATGTGTTCTAGATATAAACGCGATCGTCCTTCACAGCGACGCGGCTTCGGCAAGGATCCGCCGTTGCAAGTAGGGGCTCAGACCCCCATCCGTCAAGACCTCCACGTGTCGCCCGAGGAGTTCCTGAACGTCCTGCTCGAAGGCGATCACGTCGAGCAGTGTGCGCCCAGGCTCGACATCGACGAGAAAGTCAACGTCGCTGTTCTCGTGATCGTCCCCCCGCGCGACCGAACCGAACACTCGCACGTTGCGGACACCTCGACGCGCTGCGACGTCCAAAATTTCGCGGCGGTACTGCCGGAGCAGTTCAAGCCCCATGAGCCCATGATAACGGTGCCGACATTCTGCTCGACACATCGGCCACGGTGTTATTAGGGGAAGCGGCGGATTGGGAACCCGAGGTCCGCAAACGAGATCCGGATTTAGGCCTAAATTTGCGATTCTTCCGGCGACGGGTCGCACCGACAGACAGGCGTCAGGTACAGCAACGAATCATGTGTCTCGTATATAGCTGATTCTACAGGACTTATCTGGTGGATGCGGCGGGAGTCGTGCCCGCTAAGTCGCGCCAACGGCGCGACTTGCGCGCCTGACGACGGCGCCGACACCGAGACCGAGCAACGCGAGGGATTGGTGGAGGCGGCGGGAGTCGAACCCGCGTCCGAAAGCACGTCCCCGCAGGACTCTACATGCGTGTCCGCTTCTGAATTCTCATGCCCGGCGTGTGGAAGCGGCCAAAACCGCCGGACACCAGACCCGGAAACTTCTCACGACCACGCGCCGGGCCGCCGCATGGTCGCCAGCCTGTGTCATGGCGTCTGACCTCCAACCACCAGGCCAGGCCGGAGCAGACGTCGCTGCTTAATTAAGCAGCGAGTGCGTACTGATTATCCGCAGTTAACGGATGTCCCATCGGATTAACGAGTCAATGGAGCTCGGCATGCATCCCGCGCTTCTGTGCCCCCGTCGAAGCCAAAATCGCCCCCACACGGCAGGTCTGCGCGCGCCGGCATTTCAGTCGGCCAGCATGTTCAATTGTACCTGACCGCCTGCCCGAATAGGTCATCCGTTGCCGCCGTCGGAAACGGTGCACGCGCCAGCTCCGCCGTCCCCGAACTCTGAGACGCCAAGCCGTTCGGTCGAGAGCCGCGCCAAGGGGGCGGCCGTACAACGAAAAGGCCGACCTGCAGGTCGGCCCTTTCGCGAGTCGGTTCTCCTGGTCCGGCTCAAGCCGGACACCATGTACCGGACACCCGTCCTAGCGCGCTTCCTTGTAGACGTTCTCGACGTTTGCCTGGAGCCGGGCCGGCGCCGGGTCGGCGTAGCCCTTGTACTTGGCGGGTATCTTCCACGTCTTGACGATCTCGTCTGCGCTCTTTCCCGCCTTCTTCGCCTCGCGCACGCCGTTCAAGAAGTCGCGGTTGAACTCGGCATACTCGCGGAGATCGTTCGGCGTCAGCATCGTGCTGTGGCCGGTCACGATTGAATCGACCTGCTTCATCGTCCCGGTGTACGCCTTCATCAGCGTGTCGCCGATTTCCACGCCGCTGCCCCCGTTGTTGTAGTCGAGGAGCGGCAGATTCTTGCCGGAGAAGATGTCGCCCGCCGCCATCACGCGCGCCGAGGGGATCACCACCCACGCGTCGCCGTCGGTATGGCCGCGCCCGAAGTAGTGAAGGTCGACGCGGTCGGGCCCGCTGAACAGCGTCATCGTGTCCTTGAACGTCCGCTTCGGCATCCCGTGCCCGCCGTGCTGCGCGAACACGTTCGGGAACGTGTTCGTGATGCTCGTCACCGGTCTCCACGCCTTCATGTTGGCGGCGGTGTTCTCGTGCGTCACGACGTCGACGTTCTGCGCGAAGTCGACGTTGCCGCTGACATGGTCACCGTGCGTATGCGTGTTGACGATGGTCGTAATCGGCTTGTTGGTCAGTTCGCGGATCTTGGTGATGAGCGGCTGACCCCAGCCAGGGTTCTTCGTGTCGACCACCGTCACGCCATTCGCCTGGACGAATACGGTCGTGTTGCCGCCGCCGCCGCGCAGCACGAACAGGTTGTCCTTGACCTTCTCGACCTCGATGTTCGCGGGTGACGGCTGCGGCGGCTGCTGCGCCTGCGCGTGCCGGTACGCACCGGCCGCCATCACCAGCGTGCCCGCGGCCAGAAGCAACCCCAGAACGAAATGTCGTCGCACGTCACACCTCCAGACCTGCCAGACGTTCTCCGGATATGTCCCAGCTGCTCGAGAGTATACGAAATACTCCGCCAGATCGTAGCTCAGGATCGAGCGGCCGCGAATGGGTGTATAACGCGAGCTGTTCAGGAGGCGTTGCCGCATGCGCGCATGGATGCTGTCGTTGGCGTTGGCTCCCGTCCTCGTCCTCACGGCCGGGTCCGAATGGTTCCAGGCCGCGGCCCAGGCGCCGGCCACACCGGCGGCTGCCGCGCTCGACTATGAGTTCTTCAAAACTCGCGTGCAGCCGATCTTTCTGACCAAGCGCCCAGGACATGCCCGCTGCTACGCCTGCCACGCGCTCGGGGCCGGAGAAGGCAACGCCCCCGCCGCCATGCGCCTGCAGATCCTCTCGCCGGGAAGCACCGTGTGGGACGACGAACAGTCGCGCAGGAATTTCGAGGTCGTGCGTACCAAGGTCGTTCCGGGGAATCCGCGCGCGAGCCGGCTGCTCGTCCATCCGCTGCGCCACCAGGCGGGCGGCGACCAGTCACACGGGGGCGGCGCGCAGTTCTCGTCGGCCAACGAGCCGGAGTGGCAGGTACTCGCCGCCTGGGTGCGCGGAGAAACCGGCGGCGGCGAGATCGGCGGCGCGTCCCATGTGGCGGCCGCGCCGCGGGTGCGGGCGATGCCGCGGCCGTCGGGGTCGGGTCTGAAGGTGCGGATCATTCAGACGAACATGGCAGGAGACAACCTGCACATCATCGACCCGGCGACCAACCGGGTCGTGGCGGAAATCAGCGGCATCGAAGCGAACCACGGAGTTGCGGCCGCGCCGGACGGCAGCCGCCTGTACGTGACCAATGAAGCCGATCGGACGGTCGACGTCGTCGACATGAAGACGCTGCGCGTCGTCAAGCAGATCCCGCTGAGCGGCCCGCCGAACAACATGTCGATCAGCAAGGACGGCCGGCGGATCTATCAGGCGATCCATGCGGCACCCAACGGCATCGACGTCATCGATACGGCCACGCTCACCAACGCGAAGCACATGCCGCTCGACGGCATGCGCATCCACAACACGTTCGTGACACCGGACGGCCGCTACGTCATCGCTGCGTCCGACGACGAGACGTTCACCGCGGCCATCATCGACCAGAAGACCGAAACGACGGTGCGGTCGATCACGTTCGGGAATCGGCCGCGTCCCCTGTCATTCAGCACGAATCCGGACGGCTCGACGAAGTGGATCTTCGCGGGACTCACCGGCCTCCACGGGTTCGTCGTCGTCGATTTCGAGACCGGCAAGGAACTTCACCGCATGCAGTTCCCCGATCTCGGCGGGCCGGTGAAGATGCAGGTGGCGTCGGGAGCGCGGGGGAATCCGAACCACGGGATCGGCGTTCAGCCCGACAACCGCGTGGTGTGGGTCACCGACCGCTGGTACAACTTCGTCCACGCGTACGCGCTGCCGGATCTCACGCGTCTGGGTGCGGTGCCGGTGGACGTCGACCCGTTCTGGATCACGTTCACGCCCGACAGCCGTTATGCGTATGTCTCGAACGCGGCGTCGGCCACGACGTCCGTCATCGACACGCAGGCGATGCAGGAGGTCGCCCGCATTCCCGTCGGACTCGTGCCGAAGCGCGTGGTGACGGCGATGCTGCCGTTCTAAATACCGCGCGTCGTCTACTGCGGCAGGGTGCTGGCCGACAGCACCTTCTGCCAGGTGGCTCCGCCGTCTGCGCTCCGATAGACCGATCCATGGGAGCCGGAGAGGTAAATCACGCGTGGGTCCTGATGGCTGATCTCGATGTCGCTCGGCCGCACGCCGATCGGCCGCGAAGGATCGCCGTTGTTCAGCGTGTCCGGCGGAAGACTGGCGATCGCGCGCCACGACTGGCCGCCGTCCAGGCTCTCGACGATGTGCGTCCCCGCCTGTGAGAGACCGACAATGCGGCGGCCGGTGGCGTCGGTCGGATCGAATTGCATGATGCCGGTCTGCGACGTCGGTGACGCCGGCCGCGCAAAATTCTGCGCGCCGTCCAACGACAGGTAATAGCTCGTATCGCCCACGCTGACGATGAGCCGCCGCGGGTCGCGCGGCGACAGATCCATGCGGAAGATCGCCTGAAGCCGAAGTTCGGTGCCCAGCCCCCCCTTCATCGACGCCCACCTCGCGCCGCCATCGGTCGACTTCAGCACGCCGAACTGCGGGTCGAGATAGTTGCTGCCGCCGCCCGAGAGCAGGCCGAACGTGCTCGCGTAGACGACCGCCGGGTTGTCGGGATCGATGCGGATGTTGGTCACACGTGTTCCGCGCACAAGGCCGGTCGGCAGCTCCGTCCAGCTCGAGCCGCCGTCGGTGGTCTTGTGGACGACACCGACCGTATTGAACAGGAGGTTCGGATCGGCGTCGGCATAGCTCGCCGGGTTCGCGTTGCTGCCGGCGTAGAGCACTTCGCCGTCTGTCGGATCCATCGCGAGCGCGTAGATGGCGAGGTTCATGCCTGGTGCGACACGCTGCTCCCACTGGGCGCCGCCGTCATACGAGCAGTACACCCCCTGGTTCGCCGCCTGCATCACGTCGCGCGTGCCGGGGCTCCCTGCCATCGCCATGCAGACGTGTTCGGGGTTGCGCGGATCGATCACGGTGTCGAAGAACTCGGAGTAACAGAATCCGCCGCCGCGCTTCTCGAACGCCTTGATGCCGCCGACTATCCGCGTCCACGTGGCGCCGTCGTCGGCCGTCTTGAAGAATCCCTCGCCCTCGACGCCGACGTAGACGATGCGATCGTCGAATGGATCGACGGCGAGCGACTGGTTCGTCCGCTGGGGATACGAATGCGGCGTGCAGTCGACGACCTGCGCCGACGCCGGCGACGCCGGAAGGGCCCCGAGTAGCGTCAGCGGGCCCGCAAGGAGGAGCAGCATTCGGCAGCGTGTCATGGCGCCTGAACCTGTTAGATCTTTCGGCCCCACGCGATGCCGTGTGCAGGGGACGGCAGTACGCTGGACGCGGAGCCGCGCGAGTCTCGCGCTGGACGACCCACCGGTCGCGGGGCAGCATGCGCTGCTTCACGGATTCCAGGGAGGACCTAGATGCAGAAATTCGTCGTCGAGAGAGAGCTTCGCGACGACGAGATCTATTGCGTCTCCGTCGCGCCTGACGCCGAGGCTGTGCGCGAGCACGCCAAGCGAGGGGGCTGCCCCGCCAACAGCGTCGCGACAGTCCGGCGGATGATCGAGCCTTCGACAGGAGGGGCGTAGTCGGTAACGAGTAGCCGGTCTACCGCCTGCCCCCGCTCCAGTTCCAGCCGTCCGCCGGCCGGCGGATCCCCTTGAGATGCACCTTGTATTCGGAGGCCGTGCGTCCGGGGCTGCCGGTTACGATCACGACGTCGCCGGGTTTCAGGGTGGCGACTGTAACCCCCTGGCTGCTTAGCCGGCGGGGATTGCTCCATTCAGCGGCAAAGGTCTGCGTCCGTCCGCTCGCGTCGGGCGCGGTGAAGATCAGGATGGCATGCGGGCTGCGGTACTGGAATTCCTGCACCACGCCCTCGAGCGTGATTGACTGCTCTTCGAAGTAGTAAGCCGAAAACGAATGATGTGCGGCGGCGGGGAGGACTGCCATGAGCGCCCCGATCGCCACAAACAGTAGAATGCGGTGCACGATCCCCTCCCTTGAACGCCAGTCGGTGATTCGTTGCAAGACAGCTTAGCGCAACTCGCGGCTCAGCGGGCAGGGATTTTGCTTTTGACGGCCAACTGCGAGCCGGGGCTCGCGAAGGAGGCGTATGGCACGACGGAGCGTGGCGAAGAAGAGAAAGCGGACAGGGGCGCGCAAGACCGGCGCGCGCAAGGCACGTGCACGCAAGGCACGCGCACGCAAGGCGAGCGCACGCAAGACAGGCGCGCGCAAGGCAGGCGCACGCAAGGCGGCCGGCCGCAAGGGCGCCCGCAAGCGAACGGCGGCGCGCAAGACGACGCGTGCGCGCACAGCGCCGCCGAGGCGCACCCCTACGGAGCGCCCCGTGATCATGGAAGGTGCGACAGAGAGTTTTGCCGGCGCCGTAGCTCCCGGCACGGTCATTCGCAACGAGGAAATGCCCTAGACATGCGATGATGAGGCCGTGCGCGGCACGGCCTCTGTTTCACTGGTGGTCCTGGTCGTCCTGCTCGTCTCGCTGCTGCAGGCGCAAGGCACGCCGCCCGCATCGCCGCTCACGCTGATCTCGCGCGAGGGACGCCGGCCGGTGCCGACTACCATGGCCGGCGGCCAAGAGCTCATCGCGCTGGATGAGGTGGCCGCGCTCTTCCAGGTCACCGTCCGTGAAGACACGCTAGCCGGCGGCCTCACGCTCACGTACCGCGGCCGGACCGTCGTGATTTCCACCAACCAGCCGATGGCGTCGGTCGAGGGGCGTGTGGTCGCGCTGCCGTCGGCGCCCGTCCGTTCCGGGCAGCGTTGGCTCGTGCCCGTGGAGCTGCTCTCGCGCGCCCTCGCCCCCATCTACGGCACGCGCATCGATGTGCGTCGCCCATCGCGGCTACTTATCGTCGGCGACGTCCGTGTGCCGCGGGTAACCGCGCGGATCGACGCGGCCGGTCCGCCGACACGTGCGACGATTGAGATCGCTCCTGCAGCCCCGGTCACGGTCGCCACGGAGGCGGGACGGCTTGTGCTGCGCATCGACGCCGAGGCGCTGGATCTGGGCTTGCCCGCTGACGGTGCAGGCCTCATCGATCAGTTCCGGCCCGGCGATCAGCCGACAACCGTCGTGGTGATCCTCGATAGCCGGGCGGGGGCCGCCCGTGCCGTGCCGTCGGAGGCGGGCGGCGTCACGCGCGTGGCGGTCGACGTGACGCCCTCAGCCGCAGCCGAGGCAGCGCCGACACCGGCCGTGCCCACGCCCGCAGCACCCGCCGCGGCCCCGCCGCCATTTCTGTTAGTCCCCCGGCCCGTGCTGCAGACGATCGTCATCGACCCGGGCCATGGCGGCGACGATCGTGGCGCTCGCAGCGCCGACGGCGTCGAGGAGAAGCGAATCACCCTCGAGGTCGCCCGGCGACTGCGGGCGCTCATCGAGACGCGGCTCGGCGTCCGCGTCATTCTGACCCGCGACGACGACCGGCGCGTCAGCCCCGACGATCGTGCGGCCGTCGCGAACAACAACAAGGCGGATCTGTTCCTCAGTCTGCACCTCAATGCCGACCCGGTGCCTGGCGTGATGGGCGCCGAAGTGTTTCATCTCCGTCTGGATGACGAAGGCGAAGAGGCCCGGCGGGCCGCCGAAACCGAGGCCGTCTCGCTACCGGTGCTCGGTGGCGCGCAGCGCAGACTCGACGTCATCCGATGGGACCTGGCGCAGGCACGTCATGTCGATGGGTCGGCCGCGCTGGCCGCGATGATCGAGGAGGGGTTGCGGGCACATATTCCGATGGGGGCCTCGCCGCGGCGGCAGGCGCTCATGCGCGTGCTGACCGGCGTCAATATGCCGGCGGCGCTCATCGAGATGGCCTATCTGACCAACGCCGACCAGGCGCGACGCGCGCAGTCCGACGACTTCCAGGCCGCCGTTGCGCAGGGCCTCTACAGTGCCCTGCTTCGCTTCCGCTCGCACCTGGAGGCGGAGCGGCAGCCATGACGCGTCGGCAGGCGCTCCAGGCCGCGGCGGCTCTCGTGGTGATAGCGGGCGCCGGCTGGGGCGTGTCACGCGCGCTCGATCGGCTGACGGGGGTGCAACCGACGTCCGAGCCGCCAGCGGCGCCTGTAGCGCCGTCGGCGGAAAGCGTGGCGCACATCACCGCGACCCTGTTCTACGGCTCTTCGGACGGGAAGGCGCTCGTCCCCGTCCGCCGCGAAGTGGCACTTGCCGACGGCGTCGTGCCGCAGGGGCGTGAAGTTCTGGCGGCGCAGCTCCAAACCGCACCCGAAGAGCTGATCTCCGTCATCCCGGAGGGAACCGCGCTTCGCGCGCTCTACATCACGGAACGCGGCGACGCCTTTGTCGACCTGACGGGCGAGGTGTCGTCACAGCACCCGGGCGGGTCCACGACCGAGTTGCTGACCGTGTACGCGATCGTCCATGCCGTCACGTCGAACCTGCCGTCCATCCGACGCGTGCAGATCCTCATCGACGGCCGCGAAGCGGACACGCTGGCCGGACACGTCGATCTCCGTCGTCCGCTTTCGCCTGATCCCGCTCTCGTGCGCGACGCTCAGTGAGATAGAGTGATCGGATGCGCGCCGATGGCCGTCTGGCCGAACAACTTCGTCCCACCCGCCTTGTTCCTGACTTTCTGATGCACGCCGAAGGCTCGGTGCTGGTGGAAGCGGGCCGGACGAAGGTCATTTGCGCGGCCAGCGTCGAAGATCGCGTACCGCCGTTCAGGCGCAATAGCGGGAAAGGCTGGGTGACGGCGGAGTATGGGATGCTCCCGCGCGCCACCTCGACACGGTCGCAGCGCGAATCGACCGCCGGCAGGGTGGGCGGGCGCACGCAGGAAATCCAGCGCCTGATCGGGCGGTCGCTCCGCGCGGTCACGCGCCTCGAGGAGCTCGGGGAGCGTACGATTACCCTCGATTGCGACGTGATTCAGGCCGACGGCGGCACGCGCACCGCAGCGATTACGGGCGCGTTCGTGGCCCTCGTTCTTGCCCTCCAGAAGATGCGGGAGCAGGACGTCCTCCGCACGATGCCCGTGCAGGACTACGTGGCGGCCACGAGCGTCGGCATCATCGACGGTGAACCGATGCTCGACCTGGCGTACTCCGAAGATTTCCGCGCGGACGTCGACATGAACGTCGTCAAGACCGGCGGCGGCCTTTATGTGGAGGTCCAGGGAACGGCGGAGACGCTGCCCTTCGGGCGCGAGGCGCTCAACCGGCTGCTCGACCTGGCCGACACCGGCATCCGGCAGCTGATTGCGCTCCAACGCGGCTTCGTCGGGAAATCCCTGGACAAGAAGGGATAAAGACGCGGGCCTTTACGGCCCGCCGATCCCATGCGCCTCCTCCTCGCGACAACCAACCCGGACAAACTGCGGGAAATCCGCGCACTCCTCGGCCACCTCTCGATCGACATTCTTTCGCTGGGCGACGTCGCACGCGTCCCCGAGCCGGACGAAACAGGCGCAACGTTCGCGGACAATGCCGGACTGAAGGCTTTGTATTACGACGCGGCGGTCGCGCAGCCGGCGGCACTCGTCCACGATGGACCCATTCTCACCGTCGCCGAAGACTCGGGCCTCGTCGTCGACGCGCTCGACGGCGAGCCGGGTGTCCGCTCGGCGCGGTTCCTCCGGCCCGATGCGTCCTATCCTGAACGGTTTGCGGAGATTCAGCGACAGTTGGCGGCACGGCCGACGGCGCCGCGTACGGCGCGCTTCGTCTGCGCGGTTGCCGTCGCACACGCTGGCGTGCTCGTGTACGAAACGACGGGTGTAGTGGAGGGAGAAATTGCACCGGAGGCCCGCGGCACGCGCGGCTTCGGCTACGACCCGATCTTCTACTACCCACCGTATGGACAGACGCTCGGGGAAACGACTGACGAAGAGAAAGCGTACGTGGCGCATCGCGGTCAGGCGTTTCGTCAACTTGCGCAGTGGTTGGAGAGGTGCAGAACGGAGAACAAGGGCTTGTCCTCCGTTCTATGACCCGGATTCTGGCCGCGGGCGGCAGACCGTTCGTCAGTCCGCCCGGGTTCAGGGGTGTTGAGGCCCGTCGTCTTACGGCTCGTGAGGCAGGACTTCTGTCAACGGGCCCGGTGGGTTAAGTTGTCAAGCACGGACCTGGTCAAGCACGGACCTGATCGGACCGTACGAAAGCTCCATCCTTGGTGCGAAACAGAAATTTGGCGTCGACAAGCGCACCCAACAGCGCGTTGCACGCCGTTCGATCCAGACCCCAGAGGCGCTGTGCCTGCTGTGGTGTCAGCCGCAACCCAGGCATCTCAATGAACTCGCCCTGCACACGCCGGAGTACGTCGTCTAAAGGCTGCTGTAGTGCTGCCATGGCTCGTGCTCCTGTGCGACCCTGGTTCTGAACTGGGAGTCGTGAAGAAACGAGCAACCGCTGTGCCACGGTGCGTCCGCGCGTGTAGCATCCGATTCTGGCCAGAAACCGCGCGACACACCGTCGCCGCCGCCCCGGCTGTTGCGTAAGCTGTAGCGTGTCTGATGGTCCGTGTAAGGAAAGCCATCACAGCGGACCGGCGCCGGCCGTGCGCGCGGGGCACACCAGTTGCTTCCTCACGAGATTCTATGTCGCTGAATCTTGTGCAGCAGCGCGGAAACGGCAGCGTGTGGAGGCGGCGTAGACTCGAGACGTGGGACGCCGAGCGATGGATCGCATCGATGGCGGCCGGAGCGCTGCTGTTTGGTGCGTTCCGGCGTCGTTCCACGGCCGGACTGCTCATGGCGGCCGGCGCGGGCGTGCTCGCGTGGTGGGCTGTGTCCGCACCTGAGACACGGCGGTATCGACGCGGCCAGTTGCGCACCATATGGCCCATCCGGCGCTGCGCCGCTGATCCGGTGGTCCAGGCGTCGGAAGAGTCGTTCCCTGCGAGCGACGCCCCGTCGTGGACGCCAACCACGGGGCACAGCTGATGTCCCGGCTGCTGGCGCCGTTCACCACACAGCTGACATGGCGGGAGATCATGCGCCGCACCGTACGGGAGTCGCTCGCCGACAACTGTTTCGGGATGGCGGCGCAGCTGGCCTATTACTTTTTCTTCGCCCTTTTTCCCACCTTGCTCTTCCTGCTCGCGCTCGCCAGCTTCTTTCCGATCGAAACGCTCATCGATGACATTTTCGCCATGCTCGACCGGTTCGCCCCGCCCGAGGTGCTCGGCATCATCACCAACCAGATCCGCGAAATCGCGGCGGGTGAACAAGGCGGCCTGCTGACGCTGGGCTTTCTGCTGGCTCTCTGGAGCAGCTCGGCCGCCATGGTCGCGATCATCAATACGCTCAACCGCGCCTACGACATCGAGGAAGGGCGCCCCTGGTGGAAGGTCCGCCTCATCGCCATCAGTCTGACTTTAGGTCTCGCGCTCTTCATCCTCGTGTCGTTCGCGCTGATTCTGCTCGGGCCGACGGCCGCGCAGTGGATTGCCGATCGAACGCCGCTCGGACAGGTGTTCGTCTTGACGTGGATGGTCGTGCAGTGGCCGATCGTCTTCACGATCGTGGCCACCGGCATCGGGCTCGTCTACAACTTCGCGCCAGACGCCGAGCAGGACTGGGTGTGGCTGACACCCGGATCGATCACGGCGACGCTCCTCTGGATGGCCGCGTCGCTTGGCTTCAAGTTCTACATCGCCAATTTCGGCAACTACACCGAAACGTACGGCACCATCGGCGGCATCATGATCCTGATGCTTTGGTTCTATATCTCCGGCCTCGTGATCCTCGTCGGGGCGGAGATGAACGCCGAAATCGAGCATGCGTCACCCCACGGCCCGGCGGCAGGCGAAAAGGTGCCGGGCGAAAAACGGAAGATTGGCGCAGCCGCCGAGCGCGCCTGGCGGGAGCGCTACAACCGTCTCAAACGCACGCGACGGACCGCGTGATCGCGTCCCTTTTCGAGAATCAAATGCGCGCGCTCGCGCGTCGGGAGCACGTTCTGGCGAAGATTGGGAAGGTTGATCGTCCGCCACAGCGTACGGGCGGTCTCGACCGCTTCCTCCAGTGTGAGGTCGGCGCAGCGGTGAAAATAGGACGAGGGATCGCGGAACACCGTCTCGCGCAGCGTGAGGAACCGCTCGATGTACCACTGCTCGATGTCCCCCTCGTTGGCGTCGATGTACACGCCGAAGTCGAAGAAATCGGAGACGAACATCGGTCCAGTCCCCGTCTGCAGCACGTTCAGCCCCTCGACGATGACGACGTCGGCCTGGCGGACGACCTGGACCTCGCCCTCGACGACGTCGTAGGTCAGATGGGAGTAGACGGGCGCGCAGACCTCCGGGACCCCTGACTTCAGGTCCGAGAGGAACCGGAGGAGCCTCCGCACGTCGTAACTCTCGGGACACCCTTTCCGCTCCATGAGGCCACGCGCCTCGAGCACGCGCCGCGGCCACAGAAAACCATCGGTGGTGACGAGATCCACGTGTGGATGGCCCGGCCATCGCGAGAGGAGCGCCTGCAGGACGCGCGACGCGGTGCTCTTGCCGACCGCGACGCTGCCGGCCAGGCCGATGACGAACGGCAGGCGCGGCGCGGTGGAATCGAGGAACGTGGCCGTCGCCTCGTGCAGCTTCTGGGTCTCCGCCACGTACAGATTCAGCAGTCGCGACACCGGCAGATAGATGTCGGCGACCTCGTCGAGCGACATCCGCTCGTTGAGGCCGACCAGCCCGCGAAGTTGCGCCTCCGAGAGCGGCAGCGGCGTTGCCGCGCGCAGCCGGGCCCACTCGGCGCGACTGAATTCGATGAACCGCGAGACGGCAACCGATTCGTCGGTGGCCACGCGTCGATCCTAGTCGATTCCGGCGACCGCAGTCTCAGGTCCAGACGCGCAGCAGCAGCGAGATCGCCATCCCGAACCCGATGATCACGACAAGCCGTCGCACGGCGTCGGCCCCGATGCGCCGGGCGACGAGGGCACCACCGACGCCGCCGATCGTCGTCCCCACTGCCATCGTGATCGCGTCGCCCCAGACGATGAGGCCGGCGACGACGAAAAAGATCGTCGCCACGGCGTTGATGGAGACCGCGAACAGATTCTTGAGACCGTTGATCTGATGGATGTCTGTATGCGTGAGGCTGAGCGCCGCCAGCATCGGAATGCCCATCGCCGTCCCGTAGTAGCCGCCATAGATCCCGACGAGCAGCTGAAGCGCCATCGCCCACGCGAGCCAGTGCCGGCGCAGTGTGGCGCCCGCGGCGGCGTCGAGCCGCCGCCGGATCCGATCCTGCAGCATGAAGAGCACGGTCGCAAAGGTGATGAGCACCGGCACCAGGCCGTCGAAGAGCGCCCGCGGGGTCCGGGCGAGGAGGAGCGCGCCGATCCCCGCGCCGAGCATGCTCGGCACGATCAGCCCATAGACACGCGGATCGGTGTCGTGCAGCTCCTGGCGATACGCCCAGACGCTGCCGAGCGACCCGGGCCAGATCGCGACGATGTTGGTCGCATTGGCGTTGATCGAAGGAATGCCGAGCCAGATGAGCGTCGGAAACGTCAGCAGGCTGCCGCCCGCGGCAATCGAGTTGATAGCGCCGGCGACGACGGCTGCGACGAACACGAGGAGCGCATGCAAGAACATGTGTAATTAGAGATGTCGAAGCGGCCACGCAACCATGTCCTGGCGCTTCGCGAAGTGCAGGAGCGGCGGCGTCGACGGCAATCGCACGCCGGCCGCGTCCGCCATGGTGTTCTCGTCGATGGACGCCTCGGCGCGCTGCAGCAGCCACGGCGGATGGTGGATCTCGAGCCGGCGCCGCGTGAAGCGCTCGTCCACCGTATAGAGGCAGTAGCGCTCGGTCAGAAAGTACTCGAGCGATCCCGGCGGAGGGCTGAAGCCGTCGCCCACCGGCCGGTACTGCGCGCAGAAGGCGGCGGCGGGGCCGTCGCGCGCGGTGCGGTGGCTGCGGTACGTGACGCCGTCATCGTCCGAGGCCACGTGCATCGACGCTGTGTAGTACGGCAGCCGGAACAGCGCGCGCGCGATCGTCACCGCCACCGCGTTCGCTGCATCGAGGCTGAAGAAATAGATCCCGGGCGTGCCGCCGGCGTGCACGTAGGTCCGAACGTTCAGTTCCGGAAACGCCGAGATCCATGGCAGCGCGGGCGTCCCGCGCGGGGCCACATTGGTCATGTGAAATGGGACGATGCCGAGCCATGCCTCGCGCTCGAAGAGGTCCAGCTCTAGTCCTGGCGGGACGAGCGTGCGCAGATGATCGACCGCCACCGGCCAGTGCGCAAACAGCAGATCGTGCCACGTTTGCGTCATGATCCAGCGGCCGTCGGGAAGCGGCCACGGCCGGTGACTCACCTGGGTCACGATCCCGGACGGAAAGTCGCTGAGCACCTCAGCTGATTGGACCATGAATCGATCCATCCGGCCGTGGTATGCTCGCGCGACCTCATCGTCTTTGACCGTGTGATTTGTGATTTGACAGGCTGGAGGGCATGCGCATGAGTGAAGTCCACGTCAACGTCAAAGAGCTGCACCCGGAAGTCTGGAAGCTGTTCGACCGCTACGTCCATGGCCTGATCGACCGCCGCGGCTTCCTCGACGGCGTGGGCAAGTACGCCGTGGGCGGCATGACCGCCGTCGGCATCCTCGAGGCGCTGAGCCCCAAGTATGCGGAGGCGCAGCAGGTAGCGCCGAACGATCCGCGGATCAAGACCGAGCGAGTCGAGGTGAAGTCGCCGCAGGGGTACGGCATGATCCGCGCGCTGCTGGCCCGGCCGGCCAGCTCCACGGGCAAGATCCCCGCGGTGATCGTCATCCATGAGAACCGCGGTCTCACCCCACATATCGAAGACGTCGTCCGCCGCGCGGCGGTTGCCGGCTTCATGGCCGTCGGTCCCGACGCGCTCACCTCGCTCGGCGGCTATCCGGGCACCGACGAGAAGGGCGTCGAGATGCAGCGGCAGCTCGAGCAGCCGAAGATGATGGCGGACTTCCTCGCCACCGCCCGCTATGTCAAGGATCGGCCCGATAGCACCGGGCGGCTCGGCGCCACTGGCTTCTGCTTCGGCGGCGGCGTGGTCAATAACCTGGCGGTGCAGCTCGGGGCGGACCTGCATGCGGCCGTGCCGTTCTACGGCGGCGCGCCGCGGGCCGAGGACGTGCCGAAGATCAAGGCGCCCCTTCTCGTCAACCTCGCTGAAGACGACGAGCGGATCAACGCCGGCTACCCGGCGTACGAAGCGGCCCTCAAGGCGAACCGGATCCCGTTCGAGCTGTACAAGTACCCGGGCACGCAGCACGGGTTCCACAACGACACGACACCGCGCTTCCACAAGGAACAGGCGGCGATCGCGTGGCAGCGGACCGTCGCGCACTGGAACAAGTACCTGAAGACCACCTAGCCGTTGCCTCATGGGGCCGACGCCGCCCGCGCGCGACGCCGCGCTCGTGCGCGCGATCGGCCTCCGTCAACTCACTGCCGCCGTCCTCAACGCCACGATCGGCGCCGGCATCTTCGTGTTGCCGGCGCTCGTCGCGCAGGACGTCGGCGCCGCTGCCCCGCTCGCCTTTCTCGTCTGCGCCGCGATCATCGCCTTGATTGGCGTCGCGCTCGCCATGGCCGGCAGCCGGGTGGCGATCACGGGGGGCATCTACGCATACGTCGAGGTGGCATTCGGCCCGTACGTCGCGCTCCTCGCTGGAGTGCTCCAGTGGCTGACCGGCGTCGCGGCAGTCTCGGGCGTCGCCGCGGCGCTCCTCGATCAGGTCGGGACCCTGGCGCCGCTGCTCGAACGCCCTGCCGCGCGCGTGCTGGTGCTCGCGGGGGTGCTTGGGACCCTCGCGCTGCTCAACGTGCGCGGCGTCCGCATCGGCGCACGGGTCATCGAAGCCGTGACCGCGCTCAAGCTGGCGCCGCTGGTCGTCTTTGCCGGCGCCGGCGCCCTGCTCCTCGACTGGTCCACGCTCGCGTGGCCCGCTGCGCCAGGCGCCGAGGCGCTCGGCCGCAGCGTCCTCCTCCTCATCTTTGCCTACACGGGCGTCGAGATGGCGGTCGCACCCAGCGGAGAAGTGACCGATCCGGCCCGCACCGTGCCACGGGCGATTTTCATGGCGCTGGGGCTCGCGACGTCGCTCTACATTGCCATTCAGCTCGTGGCGCAGGCGGCGTTGGGGCCGCTTCTGGCGCAGGAAACCGCCGCGCCGCTGGCACAGGCCGCGGGGCGCTTTCTGGGGGGCGTCGGCGTCACGATCATGCTGGCGGGCGCCGTCTGCTCGATGTTCGGCTATCTCTGCGGCGACATGCTGAGCACGCCGAGGACCATCTACGCCTTCGCACGCGACGGCCTGCTGCCGCGTGTGTTCGCGCACATCCATCCGACGCGGCGCACGCCCAGCGTGGCGATCTGGACGCATGCCGGCATCGTGGCGCTCCTCGCTGGCAACCAGACCTTTCAGGCGCTCGCCCTTGTCTCGAACGTGGGGACGCTGCTCCTCTATCTGCTGTGCTGCGGCGCCGCGCTGGAGCTGCGCCGCCAGGACGTGCGCATGGCGGACGCCCCGTTTACGTTTCCCGGCGCCTGGCTGGCTCCCGTCACGGGCGCCCTGCTCGTGCTGTGGATCCTCTCGACCGCGACTGCTCGTGAGTTCGCGGTCACGGCCGGCGTGCTCGCCACCGCGACGCTTGCCTACGTCGTCCGAAAGCGCGCACAATTTCTGTAGATGCGAAAACTTGCCGCGGTCGCAATCCTCTTACTGGCCGGGTGTGGCCCGAGTGAGCCACTCAAGGTGTCCACGCTGCAGCTCGGCCGGTCGCTCAACCCCGATAACAGCGTCAGCGCGCACACGACGCGGTTCAAGCCCGACGACACGGTGTACGTGTCGATTCTGTCGGACGAGCCCGGCTATGGCACCGTGACCGTCCGCTGGTTCCTGCACGGACAGCGCATCAGCGAAGCCACGCGCGACGTCTCCTATACGCGCGCCGCAGCCACGGAATTCCACCTCCAGAACTCCGGCGGTTTTCCGGCGGGCAGCTACCGCGTCGAGGTGCTGATCAACGGCGCGCCGGCCGGCAGCCGCGAATTTCGCGTCGACGGGTGAACGCCGGTTCGTTACTCGTCCGCTGGTTTGTTCTGGTTCCCAGCGCCATGCCGTAGCCCGCAGCGCGGACAGGCGGTGGGCGGCAGGCTGTTGTCGACGCGGTGCGCGACCGGCGGAATCGTCGTCAGGTACGCGAACATCGCCTTCAAATCGTCGTCGGTCTGCCGGCCATAGCCGACGAACGGCATCCGGTCGTGAATCGTCCGCGCTTTCACCATGCCGGTCCGCATCATCTCGATGAACAGCTCTTCGGTGTAATACGGGATGCCGCTCGGATCCTGCGTGATATTCGGGCCTGCCACGTTACCGTAGGGGCCGGGCAGCGCCGTCCCGCCCGCGAACTCCATCCCTGGCACCGGCTGGCCGTCGGCGTCGGCCGTCGAGTGGCAGTCGCGGCACACGCCAATTCGCACGAGGTACCCGCCGTACTCCACCGGGTTCGAACGATTCGGATCAGGGACAGGCGCAGTCACCGGTTCGGGCACCGCGTTGATAAAGCGGTTGACCGGAAACGGGACCTGCGACGGCGGCACCGTCTTGCGCACCGGCGGCAGGGATCGGACGTAGACGATGACGGACGCCAGATCCTCGTCGGACATGTATCGGTACTGGTGGTACGGCATCAGCGGAAAGAGTGCACGTCCGTCGTGTCCAATCCCTTCACGGATCGCCCGCGCGAACTGGTCGTCGGTCCAGCGGCCGCCGCCTGTGTCGGGATCCGGCGTGATGTTCGGCACGGTGGCCCACGGAATCCCTTCCTCCGCCCAGCTTCGACCGCTGCCCTCCGTCCCGTTCTTCGGTGGAAACCCGCGCGCTTGCCAGTCGGTCTCGCTATGGCAGAAGAGACAGCCGCTCACCGAATTCACCAGGTACTGTCCACGCTCGAGGCGCTCGGGCGTCCGCTCGAACGTGCGGTCCGTCAGGGGTCGGGCTCGCGGGCCGATGATTGGGCGGATGCCGATCACAGCGGAAATCGCCGCCGGAACGAGAATGACGAGCGCGAGCAGACCGAGACCGAGTCGTGTGAGCCATCGATGCATGATCCCTCCGTCATGCACGTACGCTGGGAGCGGCCGTCAGGACGCGACGGCCTGCCCCACTATACACGGAGGGACGCAGGCGCGGCTATCGCGCCCGGCTCGCCCGCCTCGAGCGGCGCGGCCATCATCACCTCGACGGTGTCCACGTACGTAGTACGTAGTGTCCGGCTTTAGCCGGACCTGCCCGCACCGCAACCGATCGCTGGTCCGGCTGAAGCCGAAGGCCACGTCCGATTGAAAACCCCACCCTACCGCGACAGCAGATACGTCAGCTTTAGGACGAGTTGCTGGTTCCGAAGGTCTGGCCGTCCCGGCAGATTGCCCTGCAGGCCGTCGTAGACGATGTAGAGATCGCTGCCCGGCCCGTAAATAAAGTTGTAGCGGATGCTGGTGCCGAACTGCCGCGTCGACGAGTTGTACTGCGAGAGCGATCGGATCGTCATGCGGGGCGAGAGTGTGTAGTCGACCCGCAGGATTCCAAGGTTCACGACGAAGGCGCCCCATGGCAAATCGACGTCGTTGCGCAGCCAGCTCATTTCCGCCGACGCCTGGCTCGTGGCCCGCCAGCCGATGGCCGCATCCACCTCGTGGCGGGTGCCGTTGTAGAAGGTCTGCGGCGAGTATTGAACGCGCTCGTACAGGCGCCGCGACGGATTGCTGTTGAACGTGAAGTTCCAGTCGTAGAAGCGGTAGACGCCGGCCGGAATCGTCACGCCGCGCTGAACCTGGAACGGCTGGTCGAGCACGTCGAGCCACCGGTTCAGGACGATGTTCAGATAGGCGCCGTTCTGGAATCGGGTGCCGACCATATGGTGCATACGGCGCGTCACGAGGCGATTCTGCTGATCGGTCGTGTAGTCGATGTTGAACATCGGCTCCATCACTCGAATCAGGCCGCCGGGGCGCGGGTTCCGCTCGATGTGCACCGACGTCGTCTTGATGCCGGTGCGCGGCACGAAGCCTGCCTCGGCGTTGAAATTGTCGTCGATGTCCGTGAACTCCGCGAACGTGTTCCATCGACTGTCCTGAAAGTACGCCCGGGTGTGAAACGCCTGCTGGTGGTCGGTGACGCCAGGAGTCGCCGTGCGCGCCACGAAGGTGTGGAACTGGAGGTTCGGCGTCGGCGCCAGGAGCGCATCCGCCGCCATCGTCCGGTTGAACCGCGCGTTGTCGATCGCCTCCTTGTTGACGACCAGACCGCCGATCCGCGATCGCGCGCCGACGTCGTTGCTGTAGCGCGCGACGACGAAGTTCTCGCCCGGGCGGCCATAGGCCTCGCCCGTCTGCAGCTGCATCACCGCGAGGTTGTGGTCGCCGACTTTGCCCGTCATCCGCGCGCCGCCGAGGATGGGAATCGGCTGCCCTGTGTCCGACAGACCGATGCGCCGGCTGAAGAAGAGATCGGCGAGGCGGCGGTTCGCCTGGTTGCCGACCGTGAACTGTCCGGAGTTCTCGAGAAAGAAGTCGCGCTTCTCGGGAAAGAAGAGCGGGAAGCGCGTCAGGTTGATCTGCTGCTCGTCGACTTCGGCCTGCGCAAAGTCGGTGTTCACCGTGACGTCGAGCGTCAGGTTCGAGGTCAGTCCGTACTTGGCGTCCAGGCCGACGTCGCGCAGCACGGAGGACGAGAGGGACCGCCCGAGCCGATCGCGCCTGGCGCCCGCGATGAGAAACGGCTTGAGCCGCAGATCGAGCCCACGCGTCACGGCCGTCATGCCGGTGAGCGTGCCCGCCTCGCTGACGCGCGTCAGCCCGTATGGCTTCGGGATCGGCGCCCAGTACACCTGCTCGTTCTTCCGCCGGATGTTGCGCATGAAGTTGACGCCCCAGGTCTGCACGTCGACGTCCGGCGAGCGCACGGTGAACATCGGAATGACGATTTCCGCGTCCCATCCCTCTCCCGTCCGCCGCGCGGCCGCGTCCCACACGCCGTTCCAGTCGCGGTTGATGTTGGAGGTCGAGCCGCCGCGCAGGTTGCCGCCTCCTTCTTCGAACACCTGCTGCTCGAGTTTCGCGCCGAGCGGGTTGGTGACGAACATGTAGCCCGACCGCGAGTCGCGGAAGGTGTCGAGAATGATCTGAAAGTTGTCCTCCTGGAGCAGCTGCAGCGAGTCGCGCCGCATCTCGGTGGCGATCACGCCGGCGGGGTTCGTATCGAACGCGCGCACGCCGATATACAAGTGCTCCGCGTCGTAGAGAATGCGGACCTCGGTGCGCTCGGTAGCCGGCGCGCCGTCGGTCGGCTCCTGCTGCGTGAAGCTGTCGAACATGGCAGCGTCGCGCCAGACTGGCTCGTCGAGCACGCCGTCGATCACCGGAGGACGCGCGGCCCTCGTCGCGGAGATCGAAGGGGTCTGACCCCCTTGTCCATCACGGGGGTCAGACCCCTTGTGGTCGTGCTCCTGCGCCTGCCCCCACGCCGGAGGCACCGCCGCGTTCAGGATGCCGAAGAGGACGAAGGATGAAAGGAGCGTCCGCCGCGCGGCCATCACCGGGTCGCCGTTTCCGCCGCCGCGTCGTAGACAATCCGGCCGCCGACAATCGTCATCACCGACTTGATCAGACGGATGTCCTCGGCGGGCACCGTCAGGTAGTCGCGATCGGCGATGAACAGGTCCGCTAGCTTGCCGGGCGCGATCGACCCGAGATCGTTTTCTCGGTTCATGAAGAACGCGTTGTTGCGGGTGTGCGCGATGAGCGCGTCCTCTCGGCGGATCGGGTACTTCATCGTGACCTGTCCGCCGCCGAGCAGCCGGCCCGTCACCGCCCAGCCGAGCGTCGTGAACGGGCGGTACTGGTTGACCTCGAACGCGTCGGTCCCGAAGCCCCACAGGATGCCGCTGTCCTGCACCATCTTCAGGTTCGGCATGGCATACCCGCGCTCCCCGTGCCGCCGCACGAAGGCGGCGCCCGAGATCACGCCGCGCGGGTGGATGGCGAGCCACAACCCGAGCCTCTTCATCCGCTCGAGCTGGCTGGCCGTCACCTGCTCCATGTGCATGAAGGCCCAGCGCTTGCCGCGCACCGGCACCTCGCCGGCGAACGCCTCGATCTGCTTCAACTGCTCGTCGATCGTCCATTCCATCGTCGTGTGGAGCATCGCGGGGATGCCGGCCTGGGCAACAGCCTTCGCCATCCGCCCCCACTCGTTCCACGTCGCCGCGGGCACGGTCGGCTTGGTGTCGTAGACGTTGTCCGGCACGTTGACGAAGCGTTCGCCCCAGTTGGTGTGGTCGATCCACTCGTCGCCGTCGAAGAACCGCAGCTTCGGAATCTCCGCCATCACCTGGTCGGTGCTGCGCCCTTGGCCGGTGGAGGTGCGGAAGCAGAAGAACCGCATCGACACGAGCTTCCCCTCCTTGATCCACTGGCGGTACTCGTTCTCGTACTGGCAGGCACCCCCCGACGACGTCAGACCCGCCATCGCGAAGTCCTTCAGCATCTTCATGCTGCTCGACTCGAAGATCTCCTTCGGGATGTTCTTCAGCACACCGGAGGCGTTGCGGAGGATGCCGCCCACCCGGTCGCCGTCGACGATGCCGGTTGCGCGGCCGTTCCCGTCGCGCTGGATCTCGCGGTCGGTCATCTTCTCCATGCCGGTGAGCTCGATCGCCCGGCTGTTCAAGTAGTACGCCTCGCGCGAGAACTGCAGGAAAACGGGGTTGTTCGGGAAGTACTTGTCCAGCTCGTCGCGCGTGAACGGACGCGGATCGTCGGTGAAGACGTCGGGCGCCCACCCGCCCAGCGTGAAGATCCACTGCCCGGGGCCCTTCATCTTCGCGCGCGCCTGGAGAATCGCAATCGCCTGTTTCCGCGTCTCGACCCCGTCGAGACGATCCTCGAGCGTCCAGTACGCGCCCTCCTCCATGTAGTGCGCGTGGTTGTCGATGAAGCCCGGCATCACGGCGCGGCCGCGCAAATCGATCCGGCGCGTGTTCGGCCCGGCGAGGCGATTGATCTCCTGCGTGGTGCCGACGGCGACGATGCGGTCGCCGCGCACGGCCACCGCCTGGGCGATCGAGAATCTGTCGTCGACGGTGATGATCTTGCCGTTCGACAGGATGAGATCCGCCCCACCCTGCTGCGCGTCTACGATCATCGAGGCTGCCGCGGCCGCCCCCGCGACCAGCGCGAGGAATGTCTTGCGTGTCATGCGCGGAATGTTATCGTGTTTGCCCATGCGAATCCACGCAGTCGTCGCCGTGCTGCTTGCGTCCGCGCTCGCGTTGTCCAGCCTTCATGACGCATCGGCCCGGCAGGGTGGCGCGGTGCTGTACGAAGGCGCGCGCCTCATCACCGGCACCGACGGACCGCCGATCGAGGACGCTGCGTTCCTCGTCGAGAACGGCCGGTTCACCCGCGCTGGTCGCCGGGGCGAGGTGCAGGCGCCCCCTGGCGCGGCGCGCCTCGACTTCACCGGCAAGACCGTGATCCCCGCCCTCATCGATGCGCACTCGCACATCGGCTACATGAAGGATCTGACGAGCGGTCCGCAGAACTACACGCGGGAGAACATCCTCGATCACATGCGGCGCTTCGCGTACTTCGGCGTTGCCGCGAGCCAGGCGATGGGGAGCGACTTCGGCGAGCTGCCGTTTCAGATGCGCGACGAGCTCGCAGCTGGTACGCATCCCGACGCCGCGCGTTTTCTCACCGCCGGACGGGGCCTGGCTCCGCTGCAGGAGATCAGCCCGAACAACATGCGGCACGACGCCTATGTGGTGACCACGGTCGAAGGCGCGCGCGCGAACGTCAGGGAGCTGGCGCGGCTGAAAGTACCGCTCATCAAGACGTGGGTCGACAGCCGCGGCGGCACCATCAAGCCGATGGCGCCAGAGCTGTACGGCGCCCTCATCGACGAAGCCCATGCCCACGGCCTGCGTGTCGCCGTCCACGCCACGGATCTGCCGGACGCCAAGGCGCTGCTGCGCGCCGGCATCGACGTGTTCGGGCACATGATCAGCGACGTCGACGAGGAGCTCGTCGCGCTGTTCAGAGAGCGGCCGCGGACCGCGGTCCTGATGGCGCTCAACGCGCCGCGGCGCGTCGTGGGGGCGCCGTGGCTCGCTCCACCGCATCCGCTCATCGTCGAGACCGTGTCGCCGCGACAGATCAAACGCCTCCAGGACCGGTTGTCATCGCAGTCGCCCGAAGCGGCCGCCGAGGCGCGCCGGGCGTGGGATCGCCTGGCACGCGGCGTCAAGCTCCTCGCAGCCGCCGGCGTGACGTTCGGCGTCGGCACCGATGGCGGCGGACAGACCGGCGACCAGTTCGTCGGCTGGACGATGCACACGGAGATGGAGAACATGGTGCTCGCCGGCCTGACGCCGGCGCAGGTGCTCACGGCGGCCACGCGCGGCTCCGCCGAGATTCTCGGCCTCACGGACCTGGGCACCGTCGCCGCCGGCAAGAGCGCCGACTTTGTCGTCCTCGACGCGAATCCGCTCGACGACATCACCAACACGCGGCGGATTGCGCGCGTGTTTCTGCGCGGACGGGAAGTGGACCGCGCGCGGCTGCGCGCGGCGTGGGCGAAGGCGATATCGCCGAACTGAGGAGGCGTAGGGCGCGGCTGTACGCCGCGCCGGGCGGGCCGTAAAGGCCCGCCCTACGGCTGCCTGCTACCGACTACCGCCGACCGACTATCTTTGCGCCGTGCTCTGCCCGGGGAAATTCGCCACGCGCCTCGCGGCGCCGGTCAGCTCCACGATATGCAGGCCCGTGTTGGCGCGATCGGCGATGAAGATGTAGCCGCGATCGTCGACCTCCACGTTGTTGCTCTGGATCGCGATCTTGCACCGCTTCTCGGCCGCCGGCCCCACGCACCGCTGGTCGGTCTTGTCGGTGGTTGCCGGAATGTAATAGGCGATTTCGCGCGGGTTGTACGGATCGCGGATGTCGTGCGCGCGAAGGCCAGCGTTGAACCACGTGGTGAACAGGACCCGGCCGTAGTAGATCGGGGTCGGATTCTCATGCGACGCGTGCGCGCCGAAGCGGCCGCCACGCTCGCAGAAGTTGCCGCTCGCCTCCGCTACGTTCATCGTCGACGCGCCCACGGGCGTCGCCTCGTAGGTGATCTCCACCATCCGCACCAGCTGCCGCGGCTCGAGGCACTCGTTGCCGGTGGTCTCGCTGACGACCGCGAGAAAGTCGCGATGGGGACCGCTCGGCGTCAGGTTTGGAATCGTGTTGCCGTGCTGGTGCCCCGCGCCAGGCTGCGGCGCGTTGGCCGGCGGCCGCTGCTTGGCGAACTCCGGTAGATGCATGCCGAGAATCGGCAGCGCCGTGTGCGCGCCGGCATCGGGCGGCATATCGATCTGCGCAATCACCGGGTACCGGAGATTCTCCGGCGTCGGTTCCTTCGGGCCGTTGAGCAGCTTCTCGCGGTCGACGATCTGCACGATGCCCGCGCGGCCCGTGCCGTGCGAGAAGTAGACGCGATTGCCCGACGGCCCGAGCGAGATCGGGCCGTGCAAGTCGGTCGGCACCGGGCCGGTCGACCCGGGCTGCTGCCCGACGACGCCGTAGTCGCGGATGAACACCGGGCTGACCGGATTGCTCAGATCGTAGATCTTGGTCATGCGGCGCGCGCGCCACGCCGGGTCCCCGCCGACGAGATACGCGATGCCCGTATCGCACTCCCAGAAGCTCTTGTGCGTATCGCGCAGACCGTCGACGACCACCGTCATCCGCGACGGTTTCTCCGGGACGGTGACGTCCCAGATCTCGTGCCCCCGGCCGCCGAACGACCGCAGCAGATACACCTTCGTGCGATCCGCGCGCGGCAGCGTGCTGCCGTTGCAGAGCGCCACCATCTGCGCGCCGCCCCCCTCCCCCTCACCGGCATCACCGGGGATGTGCGCCAGATATCGCGGGTTGCGCGGATTCGTGACGTCCAGAATCGACGTGCCGTTCTGCTCCATCCGGCCCGTCAGCGGATTGGTCTGCTGGCCGCCGTGGTGGCCGACATACGCGATGTAGCGATCGCCCTGCCGGTGGATCTGCGGCATGTACGCGCTGCGGGCCTGCAAATCGCTGTGGCCGAGCAACGCCATGTCGCGCGATTCCGCCCGGTTCTGCGCCGCCACCCCCGCGCCCAGCGCCACGACGGCGGCCGCCACTGCACAATGCCAACGTGTCATAGAACTCTCCTCGCAAAAGTGCGGTTCGTGGTTACCACCAACCACCACCCAGGGTCATGCGCTTATACCATAAGGACTGCCATGGCACACCCCGATGAGCACTTCCACACCACCGCGCACAGTCCGCACGGCGGGGGCCCCGGCTGGAACCGCCGATCGTTCCTGTCGGCCGTCACAGCTGGACCGTTGGCTGCCGCGCGGGCCTACGGACAAGCGAAGCCCGAATTCGCCTTCACCCAGTACCACAACCAGACCGCCGACAGCTCGCTGCACCGGCGGCTCGTCGAGATGTGGACCGCCATCGGGAACGAGAGCAGCGGGCGCATCGAGACCCAGGTGTTCGCCGAGAACAACAAGCACCCCGGCAGCGACCCGGCGGTGCTTCAGATGCTGGTGTCAGGCGAGATCCAGTTCTTCACGCTCATGGGCGGCATCCTCGGCAACGTCGTCCCCGTTCTGAACGTGCAGCAGATCCCCTTCGCGTTCCGCACGACGGCGGCGGCCCACACGGCGATGGACGGGCCGCTTGGCGCCTATCTGCGTGAGGAAATGGCCACCAAGGGGATTGTTGGTTTTCCGGTCGGCGCCTTCGATAACGGGATGCGGCAGATCGCCGGCCGTACGCGCCCCGTCCGGACGCCGGCCGATCTCGCCGGCCTGCGCATGCGTGTCCCCGACGGCCGGATGTTCGACGACACCTTCCGCGCGTTCGGCGCCGAGCCGGTCACCGTCAACAGCAGCGGCATCTACGAGGCGCTCCAGAGCGGCAAGGTCGATGCGCAGGAAAACCCGCTGGCGTACATGCATTCGTTCAAGCATTACGAAGTCATGAAGTACGTCAGCATGACGAATCACATGTGGTCGGGGTTCAACCTGATTGCGAACCTGGCCGCCTTCCGGCGGTTACCGCGGAATCTGCGGACGATCATCGAGCGGCACGCGACCCGTGCCGTCCGGCTGCAGCGGCAGGATCAGGATCGGGCGAACGCCGAAGCACGGACCCAGCTCGCAGCCCGCGGCCTGCTGTTCAACGACGTGGACGAGGCGCCGTTCCGCGCGACACTGACGGGCGTCTACGCGGCGTGGAAGCCGATCCTCGGCACGAAGTGCTGGAGTCTGCTCGAGGCGGCCGTGGGAAAGCTTCCGATCTGAAATTGCAGATTCAATCCTGGCAGCTGGGTTTAGGGGCTTGAGAGGTCTCTACGGCGCGGGAGCGAGGATGGCGAGGACCAGCAGCCGGCTGCCGCTGCTGTTCCGCACGCCATGCGGAACGCCGGCCGGCGCGACGAGCAGATCGCCTGCCCGCATCGGCAGCTCCCGTCCCTCGAGCAGGAAGAGTCCTTCCCCCTCGACGACTTGGTACACCTTATCCATCCCCTCATGCCCATGAAGCGCGTGCGACTGGCCCGGTTCGAATGCGTTGAGGCCGACCAGGAGCCGCGGGGACGCATAGAGGGTGCTCTTGCCCATCCTGTCGGGCCGCCACTCGGCGTGGTCCGCGGGGTGGATGACAGACGGATGTTCGATAGCCATAGAGCGCCGCTATTTTCCATCTTTTTCCCATCGCCCAACCTCGACAGGAAGCGGCGCGTACGGATTCTCACGCCGAAAAGCCGGCACGTCGTTTGAATCAACATTCAGCTCCGGGCCGGGAAGACTCGGCGCCGGTGGCCGGGGTGGGCCGGCTCATGCGGATGCGAAAAGTCGTGGAGACCGAGGCGGCACTCAGCCCTGAAACCCGCTCCGAACTGCACCGGTGGGTACACGAGCGGCTGCGGCTCTCCTCGACCGAGGAGCAGGCGCTCCTCGGTGCGATCGACGGCGTCTTCGTGCACCACGAGCGCCTCTGGCAGCAGTCGAAACAGGACGCGATTCAGGCGGTCTCGGCCGGCTTTGCCGAGCGGCTGAAGCAGATGCGCGACGAGCTCACGGCGCGCGACGCCACCGTCAGCAGCATCTCGCGCTACTTCGAGGAGCTCGTCGCCGACCTGACCGACCGCGTCCACCGCGATCCGAAGACGCGGCTGATGAACTTCCGCCGGTTCGTCGAACAGCTCGAGGCGTTTCTGGCGCTGGAGCAGCGCGGCCGCTGGTGCGCTGTGGGGCTTGTCGATATCACGTCGTTCAAGTGGTACAACGACACGTTCGGCCACCCGCTCGGCGACAAGATCATCGATCGCGTGGCGCGGCTGCTCCGCGAGCAGGTCCGCTCCGACGACCTCATCGCGCAGGAGACCGCCGACCCGCGCGCCACGCAGGAGCTGCACGCGCGCTTCGGCGGCGACGAGTTCTGCTTCCTGATCCCCGATCTCGACGAGTTCAGTGCCGCGTGGGTGATCGCGGAGCGGTTCCGCGAGGCGGTTCAGCGCTACAACTGGGGCGCCGAGGACCAGCGCCTCGAGGGACGCCCGGTGCACGTCGACGTCGGCGTGGTCTGCCTGCTCCTCGGCCCAGTCGGCGAGCGGCGGCCGCATGCGCGCCACCTCGCACACGAACTGCTCGCACGCGCCGATCGCCTGATGTACGACGCGAAGGCGCAGCCGAACGGCCACGTCTCACCCGTCCGCGTGCGCGTCGTCAACGACACGCTCGAAGAGATCGCCTCGGACGAACATCCCGGCTAACCTCGCGGGTAGTCGGTAGCCGGTAGTCGCTCGCCATTGACAATCGGTAGCATCGCTGACCAATGGCCCCCAGCTACCGACTGCGAGCTACCGGCGAGATGCGGAAGGCGGCGGGCCCGATGTACGAGTACGCGTGCCACGAGGACAACTACGGGCTCCGTGGCGTGCTCAGCGGCGCGCGGGCACAGGAGAACTGACGATCCGGAGGCTTGGAGCCCTCCGGCTGGGGGGTGATCCGATCGAGGCGCGCGCCGGTGTGCCGACGGAACGCCTCAACAATCTGCGTATAGCCGCGGACGGCCGAAGCGGCGTAGTCGCGCGACGCACGAGCTCGTCGCGCAGGCATTGCAGTAGCTGGGTCACAGACACCTCCTGTGACCATCCCTATACTGCTACGGGTCACCCGGCTGCCCGTCGGCCGCCGCGCCAGCGGCTTCGTTCTAGTCGCCAAGCGTTTACCGATAGAAGCTCTGGCGATCCGGCTGCCTCGCCCTCACGATCGACTCAGCTCGCTGGGGGGTTCAGCGCGCCCCACACCGGGCGATGGTAGATGAGGCGAGACGATTGCTGACTTGAGAGGGGTCAGTCGGCGCGCTATCTGCTTCTGAGGCTCCAGACCGGCCTGCGCGGCGTTCAATAGGAGATATCGCGCGTCCCCCCGGACCTCACCAGCGTGTTGAGCCTCCGCGAAGCAGTGGTAACAAACCGAACCAGACAATCCCCGCGATGCACGCGAGGGCCAACGCGATCCGGACAATGTAGATCGTCTGATAGCGCACACGTGCCCACCACGCTGAGACACTCGTGTCTCGCTTGGACGGTAATAACAGCGCAATAAGCAATAAGCCAAGAACGACCAGGAGAGGGACAGCCAGCGCACGCACCGACGGCGCAGTCTACTTGAGACGGAGGTGCTCGCTGAAATCGACCGGCTGTCAGCGCAAATGGTGCGCACGGGCGCGCCATCGATTGCGATCGAACTGATCGTCGTTGATCAGGACGGAATGGTCGTCACTCAGCACGCCGACTGATCGCGCGAGAGAGCACTTTGGGCGACATCCCGTCGCCCCAGACGCGCCCTGCATTTTTGACCGCTCGGAAGACACGGCCCTCCGTTATGCCGGCGGCCTTCGTCCATGCGTCCACGGCCAACTTCACCCATGACGGGATCGGTACTGTCCGGACATGACCGCCCTTGCCCACGAGATCTGCGATCACCCAATGCTCCTCGCGCTGCTGAACCGATTCGATCGTGAGCGTGAGCAGCTCGCCGCGGCGAAGGCCACAGCCAATCAGCATGGCCAGCATGGCATGGTCGCGCGCCTCTCGCGGCGTCGCCGATCGAGGATGCTCCAGTAACCGGCGGCCCTGTTCGGGCGTCAGCCAGTTTCCGAGACGCACGCCGAGACGCCGAACGCCTTTGACGCGGCGGATACCCGCGGCGAGTTCAGGACTCAGGAGTCCCGCATCGTCGGCGGCTTCGTACGCGATACGGCGAACGGCTGCCAGCCGGAGGTTGATCGTCGCTGGCGCGTACAGCCGCTGTTCAAGGTGGATCCGATACTGAAGGACGACGGTGCGGTTGAAAGCCAAGCGCGGCTCCGAGCAGTACCAAGCGACGAACTCGCGAATTGCGTGATCATAAGTGCGCTGGCCGCTTGCTGAGGTGAGGCTGCTGAGCACGGCGACTTGGCCTGCTCCAGGTCCGGTAACGCGAGCACCCGCTTCGGGGCTCTCTTCCGCTTCCGAGATGTCGCATGTGGCATGAGCGACGGCCTCCCGGTCCGTCGCCCTCAGCATGCCGGAGCATTTCGTATATACTGAATGCGTGTTCGAGTGGGACCCGCGGAAGGCCGAGGCCAACGCGGCGAAACACGGTGTGTCGTTCGACGACGCCGTGACGATCTTCCTCGACGCCAACGCCCTGGACGGCCCAGACCTGCAGCACTCGAGTGCAGAAGCCCGATTTCGGCGGCTCGGTCGGTCGGCCGACGGGCGCGTGCTCATGGTCGCGTACACCTTGAGGAGAAGCGGCGATGCGGAAACGATCCGTCTCATCAGCGCGCGGCGCGCGAGTCGGCGGGAACGCGCGGCGTATGTCGCGAAAGATTGACTTTTCTGATATTCCCGACTCGTCGCCTGAGCAATTGAAGGCAATGCGGCGCGTGGGCCGGCCCCCACTCGGCACGGAAGCGCGTCAGTTAATCGCGATCCGTGTCGATCCCAGTGTGCTCGATCAGTTCCGTAAGGAAGCGCGGCGCCGGCGCGTCGGGTACCAGACGCTGATCAACGAGGTACTCGCTCAGTACGTCCACAAGGACGTGGCGTAGGACACGCCAGCGTCAGAAAGATTCGCCACCCGACATCCGCCCATCCTTCGTCACTGAAGACTGATTCCGTCGTAGTTGGCGAGTCCCCGCCCCTATAATCCCTGTGACCCCTGTGGCCCTCACTCCCGGTACTCGCCTCGGCCCCTATGTGATCACGGCACCGCTGGGAGCTGGCGGGATGGGGGAAGTGTATAAGGCGACCGATACCCGCTTGGACCGCACTGTCGCCCTCAAGGTCCTTTCTGAGCAGATCGCCGGCAACGCCGAGTCGCGAGCGCGATTCGAGCGCGAGGCCCGCGCTATTGCCCTGCTCGACCATCCTCACATTTGCGCGGTGTATGACGTCGGACAGCAGGACGACGTGCACTACCTGGTCATGCAGTACCTCGACGGCGAGACGCTGGCCGCTCGCCTCGCCCAGACGAAAGGGCCCTTGCCACTGCCGCAGGTGCTGACGATCGGAGGCCAGCTGGCAGATGCCCTCGAGAAGACCCACCGCGCGGGCCTGACGCACCGGGACCTCAAGCCCGCTAATGTGATGATGACAAAATCCGGACCGCGGCTGCTCGACTTCGGGCTCGCGAAGCTCAGGGACGCGGCCGGGCCCATTTCGATGTCAGGCATGACGCGACTGGCCACGCAGCCACCCCGAACAGCCGCCGGCACCATCCTTGGCACCGTGCACTACATGGCGCCCGAGCAGGTCGAGGGTCGGGAGGCCGATGCCCGCACGGATGTCTGGGCTCTCGGAGCGCTGTTGTACGAGATGGCCACAGGGCGGCGCCCGTTCGACGGCGATTCGGCGGCCTCCGTCATCGGCGCCATCCTCAAGGATGTTCCGCCGCCGGTCTCCACGCGCGTGTCGTTGATACCTCGTGCACTGGACCACGTCGTCGAACGATGTCTCGCAAAGGATCCTGACGAGCGCTGGCAAAGCGCCGCGGACGTTGCGGGAGAGCTCCGCTGGATTGCGTCGAGGGGAGGAGATCAGCCGGACGGCGTGCCGGAGCCGCGCCGGGCCCGCCGGGAGTACGTGGCATGGAGCCTTGCGGCGGTCCTTGCGATCGCCTTGGGCGTTGCACTCATTCGTCCCGCGTCGAATTCGGCGACGCCCTTAGCGGAGTCCGTTACCTTTTCCGTGTATCCGCCGCCGGGTGGAACGTTCCGAAGCCAGGGGGCGTCCGTTCAAACACCGCAACTGGCGGTTGCACCTGATGGCCGTCACCTCGTCTTCTTGGCTGCGGGAGCGGACGGCGTCGCGCGGTTGTGGCTCCGGCCGCTCGACGTCGCCGAGGCGAGACCGCTTGCAGGTACCGAGGACGCCGCGGCTCCGTTCTGGTCGCCAGATAGCCGGAACGTCGCATTCTTCGCACGAGGTGTCCTCCAGCGAGTCGATCTCAACGGCGGCGCACCTCAAGTGGTCAGCCCCGCCACGATCAACCTGCGCGGGGGCTCGTGGAGCCCATCCGACGTCATCCTGTTTACTCCCGACCAGGTCAGCGGCCTCATGCGCGTGCCTGCGTCCGGAGGCACGGCTGTCGGTGTGGATCTCAATGTCGGAAACGAGGGGAATCTGAATCGCGGCGCACGATGGCCTCACTTCGTCGCCGATAGCCAGCGCTTTCTCTTTCAACGTCGAGGCGAGATCGAAGGTCACGTCTATGTGGGCTCGTTAGACGGTGCCACAGCGACGCACCTCGTGGCGACCCACTGGGGTGCGCAGGTTTCCCAGGGGTTTCTGCTGTTTCTGAACGGCACCACACTGATGGCGCAGGCGTTCGGTCCTGACGACACGTTGACCGGCGATGCGGTCCCGCTGCGCACGAATGTTGCCGGTGGCTCCTCGGGGTACCCGGCCTTTTCGACGTCCACGACCGGAATCCTGGCCTACGCGAATCCGGTGCGTGCCATTCGCGAATTGCGATGGTTCAGCCGCGTGGGCATTCCGCTTGACCTGGTCGCGCCGGCCGGCGACTACGTCGACTTCCGCCTGTCGCCGGATGAGACGCGGCTCGGGTATTCCCGCGTGGACCCAGTCACACAGGCGCCCGACGTGTGGGTGCTCGACCTTCGGCGCGGCGCCGTCCAGCGTGTGACGTCTGATTCGCTGTCAGAGGCGTCGGCGCTGTGGTCTCCAGACGGCGATGAGCTCATCTATCGATCCAATAGAGCCAGTCCGAGCAACCAACTGTACCGCGTGGCCGCGGCGGGCGTTGGAGGTGCCCAGATGCTGCTGAGCGATTCGCAGCAGCGCGAGTTGCAGCTCTCGTTGCCGATTCCGACCGACTGGTCGCGCGACGGCGCTCACGTCGTCTACCACGCCACGAGGCCAAAGACCGGCTTCGATCTGTGGGGGCTGTCGGTGGCGGACCGCAAGCAAGTACTCCTTGCGCAAACCCCATTCAACGAGCTGCATGGCTCGATCTCACCGGATTCCCGATGGCTCGCCTACGCATCGGACGAATCCGGCCGGTATGAGGTGTACGTGCAGGCGTTTCCCGTCGCGAAGGAACGTTGGACGATTTCAACCGGGGGCGGATCGCAGCCTCGATGGAGCCGCAACGGTCGGGAACTGCTGTATCTGCAAGGCGACGGGACACTCATGTCGGTGCCGACCGAGACGGCGCCATCCTTCGTGACCGGCATTCCGGTGCCCCTCTTCAAGACGCGGTTGGCAGGCGTCGATGCTTACCGCCTCGAGTTCGTTCCGAGCGCAGACGGCAAGCGAATTCTCATGAGCACGCCGACCGATGAAGGCGATCGACCTGCTATCACGGTGGTGCTGAACTGGCCGGCGTTGTTGAGGAGATAGATGCCAACAACGGCGTGATTCGAGCGGGCGTCGCCCAAAGCCGCATTGGGAACAGCGCATCGTGGGCCGATAACTCTAGAGGTGTGTGGGTCGTTCCCTCTGCCGCCGCGTGAGGCTGGCGTATGTCGCGCCGCTTTCTACGCGGCGCTGGGGTGACTAGCCACGGTTGAATCGTGTGGGATTTCCCGGCATCACTTGTGACGAGGATGGAGTACGTCAGCTGGTGAAATGGCGCCAGAGCCAAACGACCGGAATGCCTGGGAAGCCGGAGGACCCCACTTGCCTGTGCAGGCGCGGTTCGCGTTTATGCGGTTGCCGGGGAATACTCCTCACTGGTCGCGATGCCTACCGAAGTTGGTGTCAAGATGAGCTCCAAGCCTGCGGGGCATCCTGAGTGACTTCGGTTCCGTTGGAGCGTTCAGGCACAGTCGGGAGCTCGGCGTAACGAACTGCGCCATCGAGTAGGCGCCGAGCTGATATTCCGCACCACTCTCCTGGAGCAAGTTCCCCCGCCCGGTCGGCATCAATTTGCGCATACTTGATTTCTATTAGTAGGGGTCACCCTCCGGGAAACACCCCTATCAGTAGGGGAGAAATGTCATCTACCGGACAGTGTCCGGTGACGAACAGATCTCCTCGCCTCGTCGAGCGATGCTCCCCTCTCCAGCCCTCCTCTGGAGTGCGCTGGATTCGAGCGATGTGAACGTAGAGGGGCCGATGTCGCACCGCACCAGAAACCATGATCGGATTCGCTCGCTCGACGAGCGACTGACACGCCTTCGTGCGGAACGTATCCGCCTCGCCGCACGCATGAACCAGACCGAGCGAAGAGCGTCACACGCGCCGCAAGATTCTGGTCGGTGCGGCCGTTCTCGCCGCGGTTGAACACGACCGTGTTCCCGCGCTCCGCGGTACGACGGAGCTACTCCAGTGGCTCGATGCGCGGCTGACCCGTCCGCACGACCGAGCAGTGTTCGACCTCACGCGACAGAAGACCCAGGCGCACGAACCTGAAATCAAGCCGTAGGGGGCGAGCGCCCGCCCGGCAGACGCGTCCGACGCCGGCCACGGCGCCCGCGCGGGGTCCCTGCGGACGGCGACGAAGCCAAGGAGGCGATCCTCCGCGTGCACCTCAAGCCGCTGCTCGGGTCGAAACAACTGGACGCCATCACCACGGAACAGGTGCGGCGGGTGAAGAAGCATCTCGCCACGCGGAAGCCGAAGACGGTGAACAACGTCCTGACCGTTCTCAACATGCTGCTGAAGAAGGCTGTCGAGTGGGATGTAATCGATCGCATGCCGTGCACGATCCGACTGCTCCCTGTGCCCAAGCCGTCGGCGCACTTTCATGACTTCGCGGACTACGAACGCCTCGTGTCTGCGAGTCATGAGCTTGGCGAGCTCAGCGAAGTGATCGTCTTGTTGGGTGGGGAAGCGGGCCTTCGGTGCGGCGAAATCGCGGCGCTGGAATGGGGAGACGTGAATCTTGGCAAACGACAACTGTGCGTCCAGCGGTCGGACTGGCATGGGCACGTGACGACCACGAAAGGAGGGAGGCTACGTTACGTCCCGATGACCACGAGGTTGACAGACGCGCTTCGGCGAGTCCGACACCTGAAAGGGCTTCGAGTGCTGTGCGACCGAAACGGCAGCGCGTTCACGCCGAAGATGGTCTCGGATCACGTCAGGCGAGCGGCCGTGCGTGCGGGGCTCGTGCACAAGGGCGTTCACGTGCTGCGCCACTCGTTTTGCTCTCACCTGGCGATGCGTGGCGCGCCGGCGCGAGCGATCCAGGAGCTCGCAGGTCATCAGGAGCTCGGTACGACGCAGCGCTACATGCACCTGAGTCCGGCCGCCCTCGATGCGGCGATTCGATTGCTGGAACCTTCTCAAATCTCACGAACGCATGGAGACATTCTGGAGACGGGAGGGGGGCGATCGGAGAACGTTTTGAGCTAGAAGAACTTAGGTGGGGTGGGTGACGGGTCTCGAACCCGCGACTTCCTGAGCCACAGTCAGGCGCTCTACCCCTGAGCTACACCCACCATCGGGTCGACAAATCTCAAGTGTAGCATCCTCACGCGTTCACCGTTTCGGCCACGTGAGCGTCGACGGATCGCGTTCGCCGGGAATCGGCTCCTCGACGATGTCGGCGTGTGCGCGCGTGGGATGCGCTTCGTGCGCGGGCAGCGCCAAGCCACCACTCGCCGCAAGCGTATCCGTGCTCGCCGGCCCGGCGATCGGACGCAGCATCGCCGCGCGCATCCATTCGTGAGTCCATCGGCCACCGCCGGGCGGCATTCGACCGTCGTGCGGCATGTTTTCCTCCGCTTGCAATGTAGCGCACACCACAACCTGAGCCGCAGCGGTCCTGGCTCGCCGAACGCGCGACAGCACGAGGCGGCCTCACTTTTGTATTGTTGAGGCCAGATGCGCGTCTGGCCGGGTCAACCGTATCCCCTGGGTGCGACCTGGACGGGCCTCGGCGTGAACTTCGCGATCTATTCGGCGCACGCCACGCGTGTGGAGTTGTGTCTGTTCGAGTCGGCCGTTGCCACTGCGCCGTTCGCCTGCGTGCCGCTCCCCGAGCAGACCGACATGGTGTGGCACGGCTATCTCCCCGACATTCGTCCGGGACAGCTGTACGGCTATCGCGTGCACGGCCCGTACGAGCCCGCCGCCGGCCATCGCTTCAATCCACACAAGGTCGTCGTCGATCCCTATGCCAAAGCCATCGGCCGTCCGGTCCGCTGGCACGACTCGATGTTCGGCTACGCCGTTGGCAGCCCCGAGGCCGACCTGTCGTTCGACGAGCGTGACAACGCGGCCTGCGCCCCGCTCGCCGCCGTCATCGACCCCGCCTTCACGTGGGGCGACGATCGTCCGCCTCGCACGCCGTGGCACAGGACGGTGATCTACGAAATGCACATGAAGGGCTTCACGCAGCTGCATCCGCACGTGCCCGAGCCGCTGCGCGGCACCTATGAAGCGCTGACGACGGAAGCGGCGCTCGAGCATTTGACGCGGCTGGGCGTCACCGCCGTCGAGCTGATGCCGGTACACCATCACGCCTACGAATGGAATCTGGCCGAGCGCGGACTCTCGAACTATTGGGGTTACAACACGCTGTCGTTCTTCGCGCCCGATCTCCGGTATTCCGCCTCGGGCCGACCGGGCGAGGCCGTGCACGAATTCAAGCGGATGGTGAAGGCGCTCCACAGCGCCGGCCTCGAGGTCATCCTGGACGTCGTCTACAACCACACGGCCGAAGGCAACCAGCTTGGCCCGACGCTGTCGCTCCGCGGCGTTGACAATGCCACCTTCTACCGGCTGGTCCCTGGCGACCGGCGGTACTACCTCGATTTCACTGGCTGCGGGAACACGCTGAACATGCAGAGTCCCCAGGTGCTGCAGCTCATCATGGACAGCCTGCGCTACTGGGTGCTCGAGATGCACGTCGACGGGTTCCGCTTCGACCTGGCGAGCACGCTGGCGCGCGAGCTGTACGACGTCGATCGGCTGGGCGCATTCTTCGACATCATTCATCAGGACCCGGTCATTTCCCAGGTTAAGCTGATCGCCGAGCCGTGGGACCTCGGCGCCGGCGGCTATCAGGTGGGCAACTTCCCCGTGCACTGGACGGAGTGGAACGCGAAGTACCGCGATGCGATGCGCGCATTCTGGAGGGGCGACGACCGTGGCGTCGCCGAGGTCGCCACCCGCATCGCCGGCAGCAACGACCTCTACGAGCACAGCGGGCGCCGCCCGTACGCCAGCATCAACTTCATCACCGCGCACGATGGCTTCACCCTGCACGACCTGGTGAGCTACAACGAGAAGCGCAACGAGGCGAACGGGGAGAACGGCGCCGACGGCGAGAACAACAACCTGAGTTGGAATTGCGGCGCAGAAGGGCCGACGAACGATCCGGCCGTCCTCAGGCTCCGCGAGCAGCAGAAGCGCAACCTGATGGCGTCGCTTCTGCTTTCTCTTGGCGTCCCAATGATCAGCGGCGGCGACGAGATGGGGCGAACGCAGCAGGGCAACAACAACGCCTATTGTCTGGACAGCGAGCTGAGCTGGACGCCGTGGGATCTGACGCTGGCCCAGCAGCAGTTCCTCGCGTTCACGGGCCGGCTCGTCCGCTTCCGGCGGTCGCACCCGGTCCTCATGCGGCGCCGCTTCTTCCAGGGGCGCGCGATCCGCGGCGTCGGCGTCAAGGACATCTACTGGCTCGATCGGTCTGGCGATGAGATGACCGACAACATGTGGAATGCGCCGTCAGCGCGGTCGCTCGGCGTGATGATGGTCGGCGATGCGCTCGAGGAGGTCGACGAGCGCGGACGGCCCGTCCGTGGCGACACGCTGCTCATTCTGCTGAACGCGCACCGCGAGGAGGTTCAGTTCGCGCTGCCGGCCATCGGCCCGCACACGTCATGGCTGCGCGTGGTCGACACCATTGCACCGCACGTCGAAGAGCGGCGCTATGCGGGCGGCGCCACGTATCCGCTGCAGGGGCGCACGCTCGTCCTCTTTGTGCTGACGCCTGAGCACCGCGGGGCTGCTCCCGTGCTCACGCCGGAGGCGAAGTCATGAACCGCGAAGATGTGCGCGACGCGCAACCGGCCGAATCGTCCGACGTACAGGTCGGGGCAACCACGCGGGTCGTTGTCGAGCGGATGCAGCCGCAGATCGACGGCGGACGCTTCCCCATCAAACGCACTCCTGGCGAAACGGTCGTCGTGACAGCGGATGTCTTCGCCGACGGACACGATCAGGTGGCGGGGGTATTGAAATACAGGCCTGTGTTGCGAGGCCTGTCGGCCTCGCCCGGCGGGCGTGAACGGCCCGTCCCACAAGCGTGGGAGGAAGTCGCCCTCGCGCCGATCGGCAACGATACCTGGCGCGCGGCCTTCGTCGTCACCGAACTCGGCGAGTACGAGTACACGGTCGAGGCGTGGATCGACCGCTTCGGCACGTGGCTCGCGGCGCTCACGGCGAAGGCCGATGCGGGACAGGACGTGGCGACCGACCTGCTCGAAGGCGCGGCGATCGTGCAACGGGCCGCGTCGGTCCGGCTGAAACCGGACACGACGGACGCGGCGTCCGGCTCGAGCCGGACCGACGAAGACCTGCGCCTCCGAGAAATCGCCGACATGCTGCGGAGCCCCGTGCCGCAGGCGTCGCGCGTCGCCGCGGCGCGCGATCCGCAGCTGCGCGCGCTGCTGGAGGCGCGACCCGACCGCACGGCATCCACTGCCGCCGCGCCGCTCCCAGTCGTCGTCGACCGCGAGCGTGCCCGGTTCGGCGCGTGGTACGAGATGTTCCCGCGGTCGTGCACGACGGATCCGTCGCGTCCTGGCACGCTGCGCGGTGCGGAGGCGCGGCTCCCCGGCATCGCGGCGCTCGGGTTCGACATTGTCTACCTGCCGCCGGTGCACCCGATTGGTCAGACGCACCGCAAAGGGCGCAACAACGCGGTTGCGGCCGGACCCGACGATCCCGGCAGCCCGTGGGCGATCGGCTCCGAGGCGGGCGGCCATACGGCCGTCGATCCCACCTTGGGCACGCTGGACGACTTCGACCGCTTCGTGGCCGCCGCCGAGCATCTCGGCCTCGAGGTGGCGCTCGACATTGCGTTTCAGGCGTCGCCCGACCATCCGTGGGTGAAGGAGCACCCGGAGTGGTTCCGCCATCGCCCCGACGGGTCCATCAAGTACGCCGAGAACCCGCCCAAGAAGTACCAGGACATCTACCCATTCGATTTCGAGACGCCCCGCTGGCGCGCGCTCTGGCGCGCGCTGCTCGACGTCTTTCTGTTCTGGGTCGGCCACGGCGTGACGATCTTCCGCGTCGACAACCCGCACACCAAGCCGGTTCCGTTCTGGGAGTGGGTGACGAGCGAGCTGCGCCGGCGGCACCCGGACGTGGTCCTTCTCTCGGAGGCGTTCACCCGGCCGCAAGTGATGCGTTATCTCGCCAAGGCCGGCTTCAGCCAGTCCTACACATACTTCACGTGGCGCAACACCGCCCACGAGCTGCGCGAGTACCTCGCGGAGCTGACGCAGACCGAGCTGCAGGAGTACATGCGGCCGAACTTCTTCGCGAACACACCCGACATCCTGCACGCGTACCTGCAGACCGGCGGGCGGCCCGCGTTCGAGGCGCGGCTGATTCTCGCGGCGACGCTCTCGGCGAGCTACGGCATCTACAGCGGCTTCGAGCTGTGCGAGAACGTCGCAATCCGGCCCGGATCGGAAGAGTACCTGCACTCGGAGAAATACGAGATCCGCGTGCGCGACTGGAACCAGCCGGGCAATCTGAACGAGCGCATCGCGCGGGTCAACGCGATTCGCCGCGACCATCCGGCGCTCCAGTTCAACCAGGGTCTCAGGTTCCACCCGACCGACAATCCGATGTTCCTGTGGTTCAGCAAGACCGCGCCCAACCAGGATCCGGGCTCCCGCGTGTTCGTCGTGGTGAGCACCGACCCGCACTGGATGCAGCACGGACACGTGCAGATGCCGATCGGCGAGCTCGGCCTGGCCCCGGACCGGCCATACGTCGTCGAGGATCTGCTCGACGGCGCCCTGTACACGTGGCATGGTGAGTGGAATTACGTGAAGCTCGACCCGCGCGAGCGCATGGCGCACCTCCTGATCGTGAGAGGCTAGATGGCGGATCCCGAGTGGTACAAGGACGCGATCATCTACGAGGTGCACGTCCGCGGCTTCTCCGACAGCAACGCGGACGGCATCGGCGATTTTCCCGGCCTCACCGAGAAGCTGCCGTACCTCCACGACCTCGGGGTCACCTGCCTCTGGCTGCTGCCGTTCTACCCCTCTCCCCTTCGAGACGATGGGTACGACATCGCGGACTACGCCGCCATCAACCCGATCTACGGAACGCTCGACGACTTCCGCCGGTTTGTCGACGCGGCGCACGCGCTGCAGATCCGCGTGCTCACCGAGCTCGTCATCAATCACACCTCGGATCAGCACCCGTGGTTCCAGCGGGCGCGGCGCGCCCCTAAGGAATCGCCGGAGCGCGCGTATTACGTCTGGAGCGACACCGACACGAAGTACGCCGGCACGCGCGTCATTTTCACCGACACCGAGCGGTCCAATTGGACGTACGACCCGGTGGCCGGCCAGTACTACTGGCACCGCTTCTTTGCGCATCAGCCCGATTTGAACCTCGACAACCCCGAGGTGCTCAACGCCATCATCGACGTCATGCGCTTCTGGTTCGACCTTGGCGTCGACGCGCTGAGGCTCGATGCGATCCCGTATCTCATCGAGCGCGAAGGCACCATCAACGAGAACCTGCCCGAGACGCACGCGATCCTGAAGCGGTTCAGACGGGAGGTGGATGCGCACTATCCGGGGCGCGCGCTCCTCGCGGAGGCCAACCAGTGGCCGTCCGACGCTCAGGCGTACCTTGGCGAGGGCGACGAGTGCCACATGGCGTTCCACTTCCCGCTGATGCCGCGCATGTTCATGGCGCTCAGGCAGGAGGAGCGGCACCCGATCGTCGAGATCATGAACCAGACGCCGGAGATTCCCCCGGGCTGCCAGTGGGCGATCTTCCTGCGGAACCACGACGAGCTGACGCTCGAAATGGTGACCGATGAGGAGCGCGACTACATGTACGCGCAGTACGCCACCGACCCGCAGATGCGGCTCAACGTCGGCATCCGGCGGCGCCTGGCGGCGCTCATGGAGCACAGCCGCCCGCGCATCGAGCTGATGAACAGCCTGCTCTTCTCGATGCCCGGCACGCCCATCATCTACTACGGCGACGAGATCGGCATGGGCGACAACGTGTATCTTGGCGACCGGAACGGCGTCCGCACGCCGATGCAGTGGAGCAGCGATCGCAACGCCGGCTTCTCCCGCGCGGATCCGGCGCGGCTCTACGCGCCCGTGATCATGGACCCGGTGTACGGCTACGAGGCGATCAACGTCGAGGCGCAGGAGCGATCGCCGTTCTCACTCCTCCACTGGATGAAGCGCATGATCGCGCTCCGTCGGCAGCACCCGTTGTTCGGCCGCGGCGCGCTCCGGTTCATCTCGAGCGCCAACCGGAAGATCCTCGTCTATGCGCGCAAGCACGAGGACGACACCGTGCTCTGTGTCGCCAACCTGTCGCGAACGGTGCAGCCGGCCGAGATTCCATTGGCGGACTTCGCGGGGCTCACCCCCGTGGAAATGCTCGGGCACACGGAGTTTCCCCGCATCGGCGAGCAGCCGTATTTCCTGACGATGGCGCCCTACGGGTTCTACTGGTTCCAGCTCAGGCACGTGGTCACGCCGATCACCGCGCGAACGGCGCCGCTTGTCGAGGAGCCCACCACGCTTCCGTCGCTCTTTGCCGGCGTCGTCTGGGAGTCGACGCTCGACGGTAGCCTGCGCACGATCATCGAGCGTCGGGCGCTCGTCCCGTTCCTGGAGCGCCAGCGCTGGTTCGGCGGCAATGCACGCCCGGTGTCGGCCGCGCGCTTCGTCGACTGGACGACGCTGCGCCCCGGGACGCAGCCGGCGTTTCTGACCATCGTCGAGGTCGATTACCGCGACGCCGGCCGCGAACAGTACCTGCTTCCGCTCGCCATGTCTGCCGACGCCGCTGCGCTCGAGCGGGAACATCCGGCTGCGTTGCTCGCCCGGATCTCCGGTGCGCGCAAAGGGGTGCTCTACGACGGCGTCTACGACGACGAGCTGTGCGAGCGACTGCTGGCGCTCGTCGAAGATGCGCGCGAACTGCCGATGCGCCAGGGCGGGCTGCGCGGGACCAGCCGGCACCTCTTGGCGCGTCCGTCGGACCCCGCCGTGCCGATTGCCCGGACCTCCCCGGACCAGAGCAACACGACGGTCGTCTTCGGCAAACGGCAGGTCATGAAGCTGTTCCGCCGCGTCGAACCCGGCCCGAATCCTGACCTCGAGATGAGTGACTTCCTCGCGCGCCGCGGCTTCGCCCGCATCCCGCCGCTCGGCGGCGCGCTGACCTACGCGCGCAACGGCGACGAGCCGGCGGCGCTGGCGATGCTGCAGCAGTACATCTACAACCAGGGCAGCGGCTGGCAAGTCACCATCGAGGAGCTGAAACGGTACTTCGAGCGCGTCAATGCGCTGCCGGCGCCCTCAGCAGCGCCCGCCGATGCGCGGGCAGGCGTGTCGCCGCCGAACGAGATCGTGCAGGCGATCGGCACGTATCTGCCGCTCGCCCAGGTCCTGGGCCGCCGCACCGGGGAGCTCCACCTGCGGCTGGCCGACGAACGCACCGACCCCGCGTTCACGCCAGCGCCGTTCGGCCGCGCCGACGTGGAGCGCCTGCTGGCGGGTGTGCAGCGGCACGCCGCCGACCAACTCGCGCTCGTCGAGCGCGTTTTCCCGCTTCGACGATCGGCGCCGCGAGCTCGCCACGCGCGCGCTGGCGCGCCGCCCGGATCTGCTCCGGCACATCGAGGGAGCCGCCGACGTGCGGGACGCCGGCCGCGCGATCCGGGTTCACGGCGACTTCCATCTGGGCCAGGTGCTGGTCACCGAGGGCGACATCGTGATCCTCGACTTCGAGGGCGAGCCGGCGAGGCCCTTCGCGGAGCGGCGTGCGAAAGCGTCGCCGCTCCGCGACGTGGCCGGTATGCTGCGATCGTTCAGCTATGCCGCACTGACGGCGCTCGGCGCGGCGACGCTCACGCGTCCGGAGGACGTCGAGCGGCTGGCGCCGTGGGCCGACACGTGGGAGACATGGGTCGGGCGCATCTTCCTCAAGGCCTATCGCGACGTCGTCGGAGAAACGCCCCTTCTGCCGCCACGTGTCGAGGATCTCGAGACACTGCTGGCGGTGTTCGTGCTCGACAAGGCGCTCTACGAGCTCGGATACGAGCTGAACAACCGGCCCGACTGTGTACACATTCCCCTCGCCGGCCTTCTGCGATTGCCGTCGCCGGGGATCGCCGCGTAGCGAACACCTCCTCCGGCGCGTGGCCTTCCTCTTGCACCCCTGACTGAGCCACACAGATACAGAACAACCGAGGCAGGAGGCCGCGTCATGCCGATGCAGACTGTTCAGGATCTGTTCGAGCACGAACTGCGAAATATGCTCGCCGGCGAGCGCACGCTGCTCGATGCGCTCGCGCAGATGGCGCGCGAGAGCGCCGATCGGGAGATACGGAAGGCCTTTACACAGCATCGAAAGCAGACACAAGGTCAGATCCGCCGACTCGAGCGCGTCTTCCGGATGATCGGGCGCCGGCCGGACGCCTCGTCGTGTCCAGGCATCGACGGTCTGCAGAAGGAAAAGAAGACATTCATGCGCCAGCGGCCGTCGGATGAGCTGGTCGAGTACTGCAACATCGGCGCGGCCCAGAAGGTCGAGCGGTACGAGATCTCGTCGTACGAAAACCTCATCGATATGGCCGACAAGCTCGGCTTGACCGACGCCGTCGAGCTCCTCGAAGAGAATCTGCAGGAAGAAGAAGCCGCGCTCAACACGTTGAAGGTCTTCGCCTCCGAATTTGACGTGACCGATGAGATCGAGGCAGAGGTACAATCTCGCGAGTAAAGGTGGTCAACATGGCGAAGAAAAGCACCGACGCGGCCGCTCGGCCCACCACGCGCCGCCGCGCAGCCGGCGCGCCCTCGACGGCAGGCGCTGCCGACGACGCGGGCGTCCACAACCCGACGCACGGTCAGATTGCGGAGGCCGCGTACCGCCGGTACCTGAACCGCGGCGGTGAGCACGGCCGCGACTTCGACGACTGGCTCGAGGCTGAGCAGGAGCTGCGCTCAGCCAAAACCCAATAACGAACTCCCAACTCCCAAGCTCCCATTCCCAACGAACACATCCGTCTGGGCGTTGGAAAGTTGGGCGCCGGGAGTTCGTCGTGCACGGTGGCGTCCATATGCCGCGCGCGCTCTGGAAGGGGTCGATTACGGCCGTTCGCGATTCACGCCCACGATTCCGCTTGCTGCACGCTGAGGATCGATCGCCTGTCGGCTTCGAGCGCGTGTGCGCGCGGGAGGGCAAGAAGGCCGCCTGGGAGGAACTCGTCAAGGGCCACGTCGAGGAGGTCGAGCCGCGGCAGGCCGAAGTCGTCGACCTGGCGCGGGCGAGGAAGACCCCAACAGAAGCCAAGCGGAAGCGCACCGCCTGACGATGTCCGCGATT
>Ga0187893_10001918_pt1 | contig 47433 bp, 67 predicted proteins | sample MA1701074metaG_FD_139574 | JGI IMG/M metagenome (GOLD analysis project Ga0187893, IMG submission 139574) | White microbial mat communities from a basaltic lava cave in the Kipuka Kanohina Cave System on the Island of Hawaii, USA - MA170107-4 metaG ... | reverse complement strand
CTCATTCTTAAATATTTCACTCCTCCATTTATTTGAGTCAAAATGACTCTATTTACTATACTGAGTGTGAGTATAGTATATTTATTCTATTTTTGCAAATGAATTTATAGAGGGATAATAATAGGCTCTATCTGAATAAGAGTATTATCTTTTAAAGATAAACCAGTAAAAATATCTTTGTGTGCTTTACACAATGCAAAATGTTCCGGCTGATTTTGGACAATTATTTTAGATACAATACCAGAATCACCGCAAATCAAACAAATTTTATTGAAGTCTTTTTTAGCAATAACACCTCTATAGTCTGGAAACGTGCGGCCAACTAAGGGACCACCGCACATATCTTTATGACAATTAAGGTCATTTTTATCTAAGGCTTCGTGCATAAAAACACAAGTAGCACAGGTAATAGGCATACCGTAACTTAAAAGTGTTTTAATATTTGTAGATTTAAGTGTCCTTTTCTTTTCTTCCATACTATTTTTTCTTTGTCTTCAATCTCTCTAGTGTATTACTAATATTATCTTTCTTCTTATCTAATAGTAGTTCTTTCGAACCTTCTGGAGTTGAACAAACACAATCTTCGCCCTCTTTTACTAAAGTCTTTAAACATTTGCGATAGAATTCAGAAGACTCTTCTTTCTTTTCGGCTTTCTTAGGTTCTGGATTATTTATAGGAGTTGCTTTAATAATTATAACTCCACCGCCGCCCCCACCATTACCTAAAGCTGGAGGCATTTCAGGTGTTATATGATCGCAAGAAGTCATATGTGGCATTAAACTAAGTTTGGCCAGAATATTTTTAATAAAATCTAGTTTACCTGCTTGTTCCTTTTCGGCGCAATCCTTACACGGTTTATCTTTCTTCGCTAGTTGATCTTTAAGAACTTTAGCTTTTTCTTTCATACTGCTTACTCCTTGCTTTACCTACTTTATAGCCCTTCTTACGTGCGACTGAAAATGCCGCAGCAATTGCGCGCGATCTTTCAAATGGTTGCCCTTTTAATGGCCCTTTGCTCGGACCTTTCTTTATCAACTGACCTATCTCTTTAGATAGGAATGATCTACCCTTCTGACTAATTTTTGCTTCATAAATAACCTTCATATTACACCTAAACAGGTTGTTGTGGTAATTCTTTTCTGTCTGCCAAGAAACGAGTATTTCGGTAAAGCGAGATATCGTAGCAGGAGAAAAACCCTGTCCCGCCAAATCTATGATTATCTCTGGTTACAGTTGCTATATCGTAAAAACCATGTAAACCGGCAGGTAGTTTAACAACGTCTCCAATAGTCGGAGTTAAACCAATATCATCACACATAGCTCTAGATAAGTAAAGTGTTGCCTTCCTAATCTCAACTCTTCCGCGCTCATCTGGAGTATCAGCTCTCTGAGTATTCATTATTACGCCGCGAACTTCTATCGGTTCTGAATAAAACCAACTTGGATCTACATTTCTTTTAACAGCATTATCATTATTTCCAATTATAACGGGTTCACCATATAAAGCAGCACTACCAGCACGGCCTTTAGGATCAAATGTTCCTAAATTCGGATTATTAGAGATTGGTCTATTTCCGTCTTGACGTTCGGCGGCGTCTTTCTTGATAAAGTAGAAGAAATTCTGTCCTCTAATTTTAGTTAGATCCCGCGTCAATCTATCAATTAATTTTTTGTCAAATTCATTTCCGAAGAAAGTATCGGGTAAATTTGGAACAGAGGATAAGTCAAAATTAGCCATTATTATTTCTTAACCTCTTCTGAGTCAGTTTTAATTACTAAAGCTTTTTGCAACCAATACTTGAATTCTTGCTTCTTACCAACTGCGTCAGCGACTTTATCTTTAGTTAACTTCTTTTGTGATTCTATTTCGTGTTTATTACCATCTGATACTAAAACTATTTTACCATCATTTACTGAAATATAATTCTTTTTAACATAATGATTAACTGTTATTTTAAATGCAGCTAAATATTTTTGATAGTCTGTTCCTTCTATCGTTTTACGTATTTGCAGCATCATTCTAACCATAAAGATCGGCACCGAGTCTATATTAAATAAACCCCAATCTTGATTTATCGGATATTTAAAAGGTCTATTATCCGCTGCTTGCATTTACTTAACCAATAACTATAGGTGAGCTTCTCTTCCAATTAAGAATATCTCTCTTTAATTGCTCTTGTTCAGCTTTTCCTTCAGCAATCATTCCTTGGCCCATTAAAGCACGCGTACCACCAACATCCGGCCAATTTGCATACTTTGTACGTATTAAACCAAGTAATTTCTTTCCTTCGGCCACAGCCCAACGTAAATACAAATCTTCATCTTCTGGTAAAAAGTCTCTGGTATCTACTATCTTTGACCACACTTCTACATAAGCAAAACCTAAAATAGTAGGCGCTGGCATTATTCTTAATTCTCTAGTTCTTGGATCATATGTAAAATCACGATCTGCTGAGAATATTCTAGATGCAGTTTCTAGATATTGTAGTCTCTGAACTAAATCAGAATATGGCATTGGAGATGCTCCGGGTGCCCTCCACTGACCAAATAATAGTGAATATGTATAAGAAAAATCATCTGTATCAACAGCAGGAAAATGAGTTTGGGGCAAATATACACGTAACACTTCGATCACATCCGGATCCATGATATAAACAGATTCGGCGGCTGTTAATTGAGTTTGCCTAAAACTTTTAACACCAACTCTATGAGAAAACCAACGATCTGTATCATGGATTATATCTTCTAAGTGTTGTGGACTTAGTTCTACATCTTCTATTCCACCACCTAAACTTCTTACTATGTAAGCTTTAATTTCTTCTTTTGTCATTCCCATGTTATTTACCTCATCACCTTATTAAGATTCTCTTATATAATGAGCAATTAAATAATGACCAGTAGCTAAAGTGGCTGTTCCATTATAAGTAATCGTATTTCCACTAACTGTATAATCCAATCCTGGCCCCTGGCGTTGTAATAATCCTTGTCTATAAAATCTAACACTTGCATTATACTTTGGTGTGAATGATAGATTATAATTTGATGGAACTGTCATTGGTATAGGAGACATTATAGTAAAACTTTCTTGCGCTTCTATTAAGTCCAACTGTTTTAATCTTTTCTTTGTTGCTTGTAATAATACTTCATCATAGATAGTACTAGTTGATAATTTAGGTGTGGCTTCTAAAATAATATCGTATTGAACACCAGCAGATTGAGGCGGTGTACCTTCTACGATACCATCATAATACACACCACTAATTTTTGTTACTGATGCTTCTAACTGACCATAATAGGCAGTGCCCAGAGATTGAGAGGCCATTATGGCACATAAGCGACTGGCGCTCTAACTATTCGACTGAAATTTGTCTGCCCATCGGATGTAATAGCTAACCAACTGACTTGATAGGTTGTTGTTCCATCGGCAGTCAAACCCTGAATTTCATTTCCACCAACCAAAGTTCCAGTCGAAGGATTACTTAATGTACCAATAGAAACCGGTGCTTCTCCTTTATTACTGTATAGAAGTCTAAATCGAACATTAGAAATGGGCGCGGCTCCAGTTGGTTGATAAATTTTAAATGATATCCTTTCTCCACCAACAATCGGAGTAGGTTTACTAATTATTCGGGCATCCATTTCACCAGTAAACCAAACTCTATCGCCACCACCTTTATCATTATGTGGCAAAGCAATCTCTATTGGAGCACCAATATCTTGTTGAGAAATTTCAGCAGAATTACTCACCCATTGGTATTGTGTTCTTGTTGTACCGGCTGAATCGGCGGTTGCATACCATAAATAAACTATAGTTGGCCCACCTGCTAAAGCATTAGTCTCATCATCTATGAATTTTTCAAATCTTCCACCATTTTGCGGACCACCACTTCCCCACCTAATAGCAGATGGTAATACGCTACTTGTTATATCTGTTGGTGTGTATACGCCACCTGATTCCTGAATTCTAAAGCATTTCCAGCCAGCATTCGGATTAGTAAAAGCGTGGTAAATACAATATAAATCCCCATCAGGCCCAACGAAAGCACAGTAAGCATTCTGGGTGAAGCTTCCGCCACCTCCTTGAAGATTACCAGTGGCTGTAAATCTAACTCTATTTAAATAAGTACCAGTTGAGAACTCTAATAATGCACCCTCATTGGTAACTGTATTACTATCTGCGGCCAGACGGTACAGCTTATTTCTCCAGACAACAAAATCACCCGCCTGGCAATTAGGAATGAGGGACGGCGATAATGTAGTAAAACCGTCAGTTTCCGGATTCCAAGTAAGGTGCCCATTTATACTAGTATTACCGGTAAAATATAAATTATTCTGATATACAATTGATCTGAGATGCCCGTCATCTCCTAATTGCGTGCCAGCCCCTACTAAATTTAATTCTGACCACGATGTTCCATTGCTACTTTTAATTCTATAAATACCGCCACCTGTACTGTGTACAGCTACCATATGAGGTACTCCAGAAATGTTTAATACGTGGAGACCTGATTTTCTACACGTTTGAGTGCCAACAGGTACATTTGATAATCTATATATTGTTTCCCAGTTGCTTGTTACTTCATTATATCTCCAAACATCTGCAAAGTGAAATATGTATAATCTATTTTCAAATTGAATTACTCTAGCATGATGTCTATTAGTGTTAGTTCCGCCAGCATTCTCTAGACCCTCAAATCCAGAAATAGTAGCTGTCGCACTAGTAGTAGAATCCGTTAACGTACCACTTCCAGGGAAGGCGCCAGTTAAAGTATTTAAATAAAGAGCGGTGTTAGTAACTACAGAAGTAATTATAGCAGTTTGACCACTAGCAGTAACAGTATCTCCGACATTAAAATTTGTAGTAGTATTAACATTAATTCTAGCAAAATTATTTCCTAATTGATTAACAGTTGCGCCAACTACTCTAAAAGCAGTTGGTACACCTGTTCCTCTAGATTTATGACATAGTAGAGATAGTGCCATAGTTTCTCCGTAGTTATTACAAAATTGTTTATTATTTTAACATATTCATACAGATAAAAAAAGACTTGGCCAAACAGGCTTTGATAAAAGACTGGCAAAAAACAGTCTTTTGTTCCTGATAATCTGTAGATAAAAAAAGACTGGCAGAAACAGTCTTTTAATATTTATAAAAAAAGACTGGCTCAATTATTACACTGAGCCAGTCCCAAGAGAAAGAAGGGAGAGAAAGGACGTTTTCATTATTATATTTGACTTATTAAACGTTATGACGTTTTCATTAATATTTAATTTTGTTACGCGTCTTAGACGTTTTCATTATTATATTTTAGTAATTATGTCTTACTAATTAATCATATTATATATTATCTCCCATCACAAGTCCAGTATTTTCTTACTGATGAAAGTCTGTATCACACTTCTCTTAGGTAAACTTGCAGAATATAGGAATATAAATTATGGCATATAAAGAACAGTGGACTCTAGATAAGATTAAAAATATTATAAAAGATAAAGGTATTATTTGTTTAAGTACTGATTTTAAACGTATAGACTTAAACATGGAGTGGAAATGTGATAATGGTCATTATTTTACACGAACTTTTCGCTCATTAAAGTCACATTCCTTTGCATGTAGCTTGTGCAAAAAAGCTGCAAAACAAGAAAAATATCTTAGTATACTCAGAGATATCGCGAAAGAACGTGGTGGTAGTGTTATATCAGAAAGCTATAAAACTAGTAGAATAAAGCTAAAATTTAAGTGTATAAATAATCATGAATTTGAAGCAATTCCATCACATATTGTTCACAGCCACCAGTGGTGTAAGGAATGTAATATTAATGTATATGAAGAAATTTGTAGAGTTCACTTTGAAACCTTATTTAATAAGTCATTTCCAAATGTAAGACCTGATTGGCTCAAGAACCTTAAAACCGGTAAAAATTTAGAATTAGATGGATACTGTGAAGAGCTTAAATTAGCTTTTGAACATCAGGGCGAACAGCACTTTAATCATGAAATTTATAACAATACTGCTGCCTATAATAATCAAAAAGAAAGAGACCAAATGAAGAAGAATCTTTGTGATAAATTAAATATTACTATGATAGAGATTCCTGAATTAGAAAAAAATCTTAAAATTAGGTTACTTAGAGACTTTATAAAAATAGAACTTCTAAAAGTTAGACCAGAACTAATACAGTCTAATTTTGATTTAATACCTATCGATACTAATAAAATATATTTTAAAGATAATGATAAAATCCGGTCAATAGCGCATATGAAAAGATTGCACAAACTGGCAGATGAAAATGGCGGGTGGTGCCTTTCTACAGAGTGTTTCAATCAAGAAACACCAGTAACTATGAAATGTAAATTCGGGCATGAGTGGGAAACGGAGGCGCATTCAATTTTTAGAAAAACATGGTGTCCAAGATGCGTGGGTACACAGCCTTGGACAATGTTGGATGTGAGAAGATTAACAAATGTATTGGAGGGCAAGCCATTATTTAATGAATTAAAATTTAAAGAAGACCAAAGGTGGGAATGCAATAATGGACATCTGTTTGATCTTAAATTTAAGAATATTTTAAATAGTCAATGGTGTAGCAAATGTTCTGAAGTAAGGGATAGAAAATATGAAATAGTTGACCTGCTATTATTTAAAACAAACATGAGCAGAGTGAGTCGTCTCGCTTTGAGATGGCCATATTTAGGAATCCCCGAGATATTTAATTGCCCGGTCGGTCACAATTTTGAAACAACGCCAATAAATATCTTACGTGGTGCTAATTGTCCTGAATGCGTTAAAATTGAAATGTCTGCAAAAACAATAACAGAGGCAAGCTCTGCTGAACTTACCTCTGTTATTTCTAATTAGAATGTAAATTAATAAATCTAATTTATATAAGTGCTTATAACTTACTGAGTTACGCCAACTTTTGAATCGACTCCATGTGCCAACACGTTTATATTGCTTAAACGCAACGCGCTAGTTACGGCTGGATATGCCGTTGCCAACAGCGAAGCGGTTGAAGCGTTCGCCGTGCGCCTGAAGCGAGCAAAAATTGTGTGGAAACCCTTTGAGAGTCTAACAACTCGTTGCATATTGATCGGGAACTTAGCATCAACAGAAGCAGCTAAGTTAGCATTAGCGCAAGCAGCTTGCGGAGTAGCAGCTAAAGCCACACCATCAACTAAGAAATCTAGCTCGACTCCCTCAGCGATCGTATTATTTGATACTACCCCTGTAAAGGTTAGTTGAGTCCACATTTCTTCTTCTTCGCAATTAAACTTTAAGCCCGTACCAATGTTGGCGTACGTTGTCGTAGTATTTGTTGCATCTGCTGCATGTGTTACTGAATGAAACATATATTATTATCTCCTTTATTCTGCTTCTAAATTAGATTAGAAGTGGCAATGAGCCATAGTTGCCAGCGTTAAGACCAAGGTCATAACGGCAGAATACGCGACCGGTAAGCGAACCGGCACCGCCTGCTGGGTTATTAATCGTTAAACGAATATATTCACCAGTTCTTAAAAGAATATTCGTAAGAATATCTTTTGTTACTTGAAGATCTAGCGTATATGGGCTTGGAGCCGTAATATCTACTAGAGTTCGAAGAACTACCGGAATACCAGCGACTGGAGTTTCTGGGAACTGAGAGAATGAAAGATTGAGTGGAGCAATTGATGTACCTGGGTTAACTGAAAGTATTTCAACTTTGCATAAATTAAGACCAGAGACACCTAGAGTTGAATCGAAAGAGACGGAAGCTCTGCCTGATTCGTGATCTTTACGAGCACCAACTCGTTTAACAAAATCGATTGTATTAGTTTCCATCGTCTCTTGTGGACGTGGGATATCAACCGTTGTGGTTGCGTTGTCTGTAGCGGTATATGACGCGCTAACTAGACCATATTGGGAACGGACTACTGCCATAATATTAATTACCTCAAATATTTATAAACCTGAGACAATTTTAGCAGAAAGTGAAAAATAATTCAAATTAATTTTTCTTTTCTGTGAGATCAATAACTAACCACTCATTACCTTCTTTGCGTAGCTGGAAGTTATCTTTAATATCTAGTCGTTCTAATAGTGATTCTTTATCTTTTACAAGAGTGGCTTCATTATTAGATAGAAGTTGGTTACGTAAGTCTAAAATAATTCCGTCTTTCTCTAAAAGTGCTTTTTGAAGATTGAGTATAGTTTCATTAAGTTTAACAACTCTTACTTCTAGGGCCGTTTCATTAGAAACTTTACGTGGGCCTGCATTACCTGTCTCTTTGGTGTCTTTTTCTTTAGTATTATTCGCTGATTCCATTGCTGAGTATTATCTCCTTAAATTTGTTAACTGTTATCTATTTATATTACTTAGTTTGAAGCTAATGTCAAGAAAAAAAGAGGACCTAATTTATTAAGGTCCTCTTTTTTTCTCTCTAAGTAATTTTTTTAAGTATTAAACAGCAGTGAATTTCCCGCCAATCGGTATTACTACCGTTGTAGGACCATCACTACCTTCACTACCATTATCTAATCTAACCCATTTGTGATTAGCATCTACCATACCATTAGTTTTTAGAAAATAATTTGGTGGGTTATCGCCCTGCCTGATGAATACTTCGGCAACTGGCAGTTGTGCTAAAGTCATTGTTGGATTATTTGATGCACCGTTTTCGATATCCATTTTTAATTCTCCTTTTAGTTGATAAAATAAGTTTATTGTTTACGGTAAAGAATCGCCAATTATGTAAATATCCGCCGTCGCTGCGGCACCCTGTGCTGTCGTTAGAGAAAAATATAAAGTACCTTCTGTGCGAGTATCAGTTCCTAAAATAGACCCCAAAGTGAGATCAACAAACTTAGTAGAAGCAGTTAGAGCAGTGTATACTTGCGTATTATCAATAATTGCTGTTCCACCTTTTGCTGCTGCTGTATAAAAACCACCAGCCGCTGTTGTTAAATTTACTGATGCATTACAAGCCACCACTCGCCTAATTATATACTTGGGAGAGCTAATTTTAATGGCCTGATCAGAAGTACTATTCATATCAGCACTTTTTAATACACCTAATATATTTTTATCTGTACCTTGTAACATAGTATACCTTTATGATGGTGTCCAAGCGCCTTGTAAATTTGTAACAACCCAAGTGGTAGTATCAATTGCTACGATTTTTAAGAAAGAATACTGTTGAGTTGACGTAAAGCTGCCACCTGATGTTGACGAGGAAGAGCCTTCTATAATAAAATCTCCAGATGCTGCTGTAACTACAAAAGTTTGATTAGCAGCAACAGCAAAACCAAATTCTGCTCCAGCTTCAGCACCCGGCAAATTAAATGTTACTGATCCTGTCGCGCCAGCATTTGTAAAGATATTTCTTGAGCTAGTTACTAATACTGAAACAGGAGATGAAGTGTGATTAGTTACTTTGCGCTTCGTAAGTAAAGTGCCCATTCCACTAGAGGCATTTGTTAATGATAAATCGTTAGCGGCAGTTCTTACAAAAGCAACATCTGGCCCCACACCATCTGGATCTGTCGTCCAAGCAATAGGAAGACTTGAACCGAGATAAAGACCATATGTACCCATTTTGAGACCAGTCGTGCTAGCACTGGTATTATTGAGTTTAATTTCGTTAAGTGCAGTTCCAGTAGTTTGTCCAGCACCAACTCTAAGTCCGTGAGCTTTAAAAACAGCAAAATTAGAATTATCAGCATACTTACAATGTAACTCATCAGTAGAGCGAGCTAAGGCAGGGAAAGCGACAGAGGTTCCTCCAAATTGCAATCTATTAAAATCAGTCGCGGCCCAATTAGTCATTTCAAAAACACCATCAGATGGTGAATAAAAGGTTGAACGATTGGAATGACCTAACCAACCTGTGGCTGGAGCTTCCACCCCATTAGCTGTAGCTATAAGGCCACCAGACGTGATTCGACCAGAACCATTTATTAAAACGGAATCTCCTATTGCACCTCCACCAATTCTGGTTTGAATTGCCACTTCTGTAGCTTCTGCTCCAGATGTAGCATTACTTAGCCTAAAACATAAAGCCCCTGCGTCGTCTGTATTTCCTGCGGAATCCTCAGCTTTAAATAGAAATTTAACACCGATTCCATTTGCGGCCGTACCTGTAGTAGTGTGAGTGAATGTACCAACTGTGGAATCCGCGCTGGTGACGGCGTCATTAACTACTGGTGCTAATAATGCATTTATAGACCCCAATCCTGTAGATCCATCAGTAACTTTAAGAACACTAATAGTGTCCCTTAGTAAAGATAAATCATTAGTTCCTGAAAACCAATTTGCGCCTGATTGCCACTTTATTATGTAATCGGACGACAATGTAAATGATCCAAACTGAGGTAATAGCGCAAATCTATCGCCTGCCCCTGAATTAGCATAAAGGCTGAAAACCTCAACACGGTCATTTCCGGATCTACCAGTTTCAAATAATATAGTACCGGCGTCATCAATCGCTCTAATACCAGTATTAGTGACTCTAAAACGCTCTTGGAGTGAACCACCGGCATCGATTGTTTTAAAGATTATTTGGCTATCCTCACTAGTGGAAGTAGCGTCAGCCCAGGATACTTCAATACTAGCCGAATTATCTGTATTTCCAGCACTATCCTCTAGTTGAAATATTGTTGAAAGTCCTAAACCACTGGCGGCTGTACCACTAGTCGTTCTAGCTAAAGTTTGAATATTTAATACAGTATTAGTGCTAGCATCATCCCGAGAATTAATAACTGGTCCTTGTGTAGTAAAAGTTCCAGTTCCTAATGTAACATTATCAGAGCCAGTAACTAAAGCAACAGTTGGTCCACCGTCTGCCCAACCTGTCGCAGCTTGGGAGCCACCTGAAACATCTGGTGGTACTTGTATTCCACTCATATTATTAAATACTCCTTACCAAGCCCAAAATCTATAGGCTGACGAAACAGAAGAACGAAGCCATATTTTCTTAAATTTCATAAAATCGAATGTTACTTTTTCATTAGTTTTAGCAGTTCCGTGAACGTTCGTTCCATCGAATGAAAATTGAATACTATTAGCTGAATCATTGGCTAATAAGACAGATTGTGATAAAAAATTAGTAGTGCCATCCATAAAAGTTAATGGGAGGTCCGCAAAATTATTTGAATTGGAGACGTTACCTTCAGAATAAAATATATATGATTTAATACTAGTTGATTTAGTTCCGGCCATTTTATAAAACCTCTTTAAAAATTAAACAGTAAGTAAACCATCTATATTACCACGGTATTTATAATTTTGCGCACTATTCTTAAATAATTCTTCGCCATCTAAGAATTTGATAGAAGATGATTGTGCATTAGCTGTCATTCTTTGTACAGTTTCTATAAATTCCAAGGCAACTGTGACCAATCTTGGTCGACCATTAGGAAACCAAGACTCATATACTACACGGCAAGATTTAAGAAAACAAAGAATATCATCTCTGTTTCCCCCAATCAATGTCCTTGGAAGAACTAGATGTAGTTTAGGTGGCGCCTTGGCTATTCCAGACTGATATTTAGGTAGTTGAAATTGACGCAATCTAGCTATTGCACCATTTATATCAACTGTATAACGAGTAGATGGTATAACACCTGCCGCAACAAAATTAGAAGCTGCGGATAGCGTACTTCCAAGGGCGGTATCTTCGTCCACCTCACAAGAAAATGTTGCTTCAAATGATATAGTCCGGCCAGACCCGCCAATCCACTGATATAGTGGATGCGAGCCACCCGGTATCATTTTGGTTGCATAATCTACTTCGTAAGAATCAGAAACTTGTGTTGGAAAATATTGAAAAACAAATACCCTGCTATCCTGTATTGCAGTATTTTTTAATTTAATAGCATCTCCCGATTCCTGGGAGGGATCCAATTCAGGAAATAAGTACGCTGGTACCGGTCTATTTACAGTATTTAATATTGATTGTAATACCATAACTCTCTCAAAATAGTTATTCTATAATATAACATAATTTGAGAAATATATAAACAAAAAAATACCGACTGTTTTAGCAATCGGTATCTTATGGTATTTTAAAATTTATATTATAGGCTTCTTCCATTTAAAAGCATCTATTTGTTTATAAATAGATTTTTTCTTTTTAGTTTCTAAGTCTATTGGAATAGACGGAAGAAGTGTATTATTTTGTTTAGCAACGATGTAAGCTTTAGCAAGTTGTAAAACTTCTACACATTTTTGTTCTATTTGCTTATCTTTTAATCGTTTAAGTTCAGAGGGATGATTAATTACAGCAAATTTAGTATCTTCATAAATATCACGTCGCCTATATAATTTACCAACCCAATCTTGGAAATTTTCTATTGTCTCTCCTGTTCCCCGAATTAATCCCCAATTTAAAGCCTCTGGCCCGGCCAAAACTACCACAATCGGTTTAATTATCTTTATTTGTTTATATAAAAAAGGAAAACACTTGGCTGGTGAGGTATCTTCTGGAAAGTAAGACATTCTTCCAAGAAAACATTTAAGAATTTGAGTAAAATAAACATTATTTGGATTAATATCGGCAGCTTCTAATAATTTATTTATTTTCTTACCAAAAAGACCAGAAAATGACTCCTCTTTTTGATGGTCTGTCGATCTTGGATAATCTCCGACTATTAATAATGGTGAATTTGGATTTCCTCTAGAAACTGTAGGAGTATCTCTTGATTGAAATAAAGGACAACGTTTACAAGCTCTAATATCTAGTGCTAATTCCTTAAGTTGTTCGTCTTTAGAACTCAATTATTTTTCTACTACTCTTGTGATAGTTTCTGTTTGAAACGTAAAACCTTCGGATAGCCGTCCCACAGTTAAAGTCTTGCCAAGATATGTAGTATCTCCTGCTGCTACTGCTTGAGAGACTGCTCTTTTAATTGATGCAACATCTCTTGTATTCTTGCCGATTAGAGTTTTTGGTAATGGAATTTGTTTAAAATCTAAACCACCATTTGTTATTTCTAATAGAACAAAAGCTGTTTGTTTTCTTGCGCGTTTCTTAGTTGCTGGTGTAATATTTTCATCATTCGTTGTCATAAATAATATCTCCCTTTAGTTCTGGATCTTTTGAAATTAAATCATTAAGTTTATCTGCGGCATTTCTATTTTTAACCCACATTAATTTGCCGCCAAAACGTTCTTCAAATGCCTTCATAAAGGCATAGGGTTTATCTTCTTTCTTAGAAATAACATTTCTATTGGCAATAAATTCTGCAATAGCGCATGTTAGATTAAATGAATCCTTAGTAGAATTAGTCTCTCTTTCTATAGATTCTAAGGCATCATTAAGAATACGAACTTGATCTGGATATAAATAAAATGTCTTTTTAATTAATGTTTCTTCCGATAATTCTATATTATCAGGGGTTACTTCTATAGTTTTTGGATTATTTTCAATATTAAAAACTTTTTGTTGTTCAGCAGTTTCAATGGGCCTGTTAGATATAAGTTCTGGTGCCTTTGCTTCTACGTAACTAATATCGACGGACTTAAATTTTGGTATCTTCTTTTTAACTTCTTCGATATCTTTATCTAATTCTTTACCGCTTTTGTTGCGAGCCTTATCTAACCAATCCTGAACATTATCTTTATTAACTATAGGCATTAATTTAAGTGCTTTAGTAAAACCAATACCTTCGAAATCATCTTGTTTAAGATTTAGATTCTTAACATACTTCTTCCAAAGACGGCGTAATTTATTACCCATATCTTCGGAAAAACCTAATTCTTTGACAACATATTCTCCATAAGATTGATAATCCTTATCTAATTTCTTATATAACTGTAGATTATAAATTAAAAATAAGTCTTGCCCTAATTTTAAATACTGCACTCCAATATGTTTAACCCTATCTGATACACGATCTAATATTATATCATGCGACTCTATCGTATTAGCCGGTTTGGGTTCAATTTTAAATTCTTTTTCAAATTCTTCTTCGGACAAGACTAAACTCCGTGCTTTTCTTTCGCTAATTGTAAAATCCATATTGCGTCTGCCTCATTATCTGATGTAACTTCTCTTTTTAATATTTTTTTAATATATTTATTAGCTGCTTTTATCATCTTAGATTTATCTGAATTACCTTTGCCCGTAGCTCGCTTTTTAATTGTGCCAACACCGAACGAACCATAACTAATTCCGTTAAGTTCGCACCAAAAGAGTAGTAGTGATTTAAAACCTCCATAGGAATGGGCTGCTTTTGTGCCGGTGTGAGAATAGACCTCTTCATAATACACATAATCGACTTTTCCTATTTTTTGCAATTCGTCATAGAATCGCTGAAAACGCATTCCATAACGTTCTTTATGTTTTTTTGTATCTGCTTTTTTTAATTTCCAGGTTCCAGCCGAGAGTGCGCCATTATCGTAAAGAGCCCAACCACATTTTGCACCAGTATCTACAGCGAGTATTCTCATTATTCGCCGCCTTGGAAATTTTCATCAGATGGAAAGTCATCATATTTATAGTCTTCGTCAGTAGATTCTTCTGCTTCAACATTTATTTGAGTTTCGGTAATTCTAGACTCACCTGTTCTCTGTTTTCCGCACCAAGGACAATATTTAAACCCTAAAACTGGCTTTCCCGAAGGTGATTGAACATCAAATAACATAAAATCTGCTAAGTGTGTATCAGAAATTCCACATTCTTCTTCGTTCATTACAGCAAGTATGCCTACTATTACTTTTCTTCGCATTTCACAGCATGTTTCAGTATCACTCATTCAGCACTTTAAATTCCTTACTTTTAACATTATGAATACTATCTGTTTTGGTGTCACAACGCATTGCAAAGCATTCTTTTCTTACTGGACAATAAGCAGCCGCATCGTCCTCCTCTGATGTACAAATTCTATATTGTTGAGCGATAAACTCTTCATCAACGAACTTACCAGACTTTATGATATCAACTATTTGTTTCCTAATAGTCTCATTATCTTTTATTCTTTTTTCTATCTCAGTCCACAACGCAGAATCATACGAAACTAAAAATGTTTTAATTTTAATTTCACCAACTTTAACATCGCCATTACTCTCAAATATCCAATCACATTGTTGTCCTTTGTTACTGTAAACTATAAGTGCTTCAGTTATTCCTAGACACCTCATGTAACCATGTGCCTGTATGATATGTGCCTTTTTTGGCATTATTATTTTTTTATATGCAGAGTCTGAACAAGACTTAAACTCTAAAACACGTCTTTGATTATTTTTACCTAGAAGCACTCCATCACAATGACCTGTATATTTTAATTCTTTATCTTCTACTCCTAACTCCTTATAGTGCATAGAGATACGCCAATCTGCGCCGCAGGAGCAATTTAAGGGCATCAGTCCTGTAACTGTATTCTTACATGATGAACAATACCAATCTCCCCATAATTCTTGTTTTGGCCCTAAATAGCGATGTTGCCACCACCAATGCATCATCGTTCCTAGATCAAATGTCATAGTCTGACCGGCTTTAATATTTTCAGATTGCGGCTTTAATAATTCTAATAAAGCCTCCTTTCTGGGACAAACCTCATATAAACCGGAACAGTGAAGTCCAGGTTTTCTAGGTGGAGGAACTATTTTTTGATAATCTGTTTCTAACCAATTCGAAAATTCTGATTTCCATTCTTCTGCTGTTAGCCCATCTACTTTAGCAGGTTTTTCTGACTTTTTTAGTAAGTTTGCTATATTAGCAAAAGAAAATTCTGACATTTAATTATCCTCTTTAAATTTTTCTATAATTCTTTGAAATTCAATCGCCGGTATCATTACCCAATCTTTGTGGGATGGCGTCTTTTGACCTTCTAATCTTAATTCTAATAAAGGTATTTTCTTGGTAACTAATGCCTCTAAAGATATCTTTTGAAGCCATTTACCATCTAATTGTGTTCCTGACCCATGTGTCGCTTTGCATTCTCTGAGAAAAATATCATCCTTAACATCGCCAGGACGGCCCACTATATTTCCACTACCTGGAGTAGTCTTTCCACCAGATCTTTCAGCTACATCTTTTTCATGTTTATTGGAGATCTTCTTGGTCGGATCTTTTTTAAAGTAGTTCGGCTTAATCTTTTCTTCATCACTATCATCAAAATAATCAGGCCCTTTCTTTATTGGCATCTTTTTCCATCCTTACCACGATTCTACTAGATTTTATTCGAATAACTCTGCCATCCGGAACAGTTACATCCGATTCACCGTTATCATGCTCTTTTACAAGAATAGAATACAAACATCCCCATAAAGCCATTTCACTACCCTTAGTTGGTTTGAAATCGTTTCTATATAAGTTACAACCGAAGGAAGGTACACAACATCTTTGTGGAGCCCAACCTTCGATAATACCGGAAGTAGTTCTGACTCTAAACCCTAGTTCTCCTTTAAATTTAGACGGCAAAAAGAAACAATTAATCCATATTTTTTCCATTTTGATTTTTCCTTAAAGTTTTTACTTTATTAGCTAGTCCAATACTTGGTTTAAATCTTATGACCGGAATATTAGGAATCCTCTTAACTTTACCATCAAAAGGATTCCTCCAGGTTCTAGAACCATAATTGCCAAGTTTGAAAGTACCAAAGCCTCTAATAACAACCGCATCGCAACCTGAAGCTAATAAATCTGACAATCCCTTAAAAACAGCTTCTACTACTTTTTCAACGTCTTTACTGTAATATTCAGGTTTATTATGGGCTACTAGAGTTTTTAAATCTCTAATATTTGCGTTATTCTGAGATGATTCCACTCTTATAATCTACCTTACACATTTTATCTGTGATCTCATTCCAAAGAATTTGCTGAATCTTTTTATCCTTAGCTAATAGACTTCTCACCTTAGCTTGAGATGTATCCTGTAAACCCTTTAGATCATAAGTAGATCCATTTTTGGTCAATAATCCGAGACTTTTAGAAAATTCAAATATTTGACTAAAGTTGTCTGGATCACCCGCATGGTGTCCTAGTCTATTCGATAACCAATAGTTAAAAGAACCATAACGTCCGACACCACCAACAGAAGATGTAGTTACCTTAAAGTTAATATCTACATAATCTGGTGTTTCGTGTTCGGAAGGGGCGTAACCTTGTGGACCACCTTGTTGCTTATCAATCCACTTTGGTTCTTCCTCAGTCCCATCATTAATAAAGAAGTGATTCTTACCTCTCCAGAACTTAACATCTAATGAAGTAGCATAATCTTGACCAATTCCACCAACCATTACTGATGGATCACCATACATAACACCGATCTTCTGGCGTTCCTGATTTAGTAACAGAAGTGTTGGCTTAGTTTCATACTTAAACCCGTGTGAATTTAAAGCGGCTTGCCACTTTCTAAGCGCGCTATTGATTAAAGCAGCATTACGTCCAATTGTTGAACCGTCTTCTGTGGCTTTCTCTAGTTCTTCTTTAGAAATAATGTTTGCTAGTGAGTCGACAACAACTAACCAAACCCCCTTTGCTCTTAAAATAGCATCGACAGTATCTACTAATTGAGGGCCAGATTCTGGTGTTTGAAGTATTAATCTATCTGTATCAATACCATGGGCGCGCATCCACTGTAAATTATCATTGGATCGACCTTCAGCATCAATCCAAGCAACACCAGCAGCATTTCTATTATCACAATTACACTCTTCTAAAGAAAAGCAAACTGAGCATCTGCGTTGACAACTTGTTACTAAATTAAAAGCAGAACCAGTCTTAGCACTTTTTGGGGCGCCATAGAAACGAGTAATACGTCCAAAAGGTATACCACCGAATGTGGCAACGTCTAATGCTAAATTTCCGGTAGAAATTCTTTTAACGCCCGCATCACTAACCTCGCTCGCTTTAGCGACAGAATTACCCCATTTCTTATGTAATTGTTCAAAAAGAGTATCAAATGCGTCACTCTTTTTGGTTATCTTCTTTGGAGTTTCTTCTGTTACTTCACTTTCTATTGTAATTTCTGACTTATCATCTTGATTCTTTTTTGGTCTACCCATTTTTATCTCCGAGCTTTACCATTAGTTGTAAATTCAATTAAAGCTTTTTGAATTTCTGGAACTTTTGTAATTACTCTTTCTAATACCATTTGATAAGCTTTTTCTACACCCTCTTCTAATTCTTCTTTATAGCAGGGAATAGAAACACCTATCTCAATACCAAGAGATTGATAATCCATTGATAATTTTAATGGAATAGTTACAGTTGCTACTGCTGGTTCCGTTACAAATTTATGTACTTCTAATATTTCTTCTGTACCTTTAACATCTTCGGCTTTACCTTTTAATTTAATAGTTTTTGTTACTCTAACTTTAGATGCTGCCGCAATATTTGGAGTCGCATTTTCTACTTTCTTTGTTTCTAAACTAGTTGTTGGTGTCATATTTTCTCTCCTATTTTTTCTGACTTTGAGCTTTTAGCCTATCTATATTATACCAGGCTGATAATTATTCACTAAAGACGCTTTATAGTTTTAACGTTGTGTTCTAAAGATTCATATGTTTGATTCCTATTCTTCCATTTTCTTAATGAGTATTCGTTAGTCTCATAGAAATCCAATATCATAAGTGGCCTTCTATCTTGAGGTCCCTTGTCCCTTAATCGACCAGCCGGTTGTAATGGATTTCCGGCAGGCGTTGCGAAGAATAATGTATCATTAGATGTATCATTTAAAGCATCTCGACAATAGCTGTATGTTGCGAATTTAATATCTGCCTTCAAGGCTTCTTCTCGCTGGGCATCCTTCATTCCACCAATTAAATAATCAATCTTTGTTGAAGGATAATTAGGCTCTACTTTTGATAGCGATTCTGTGGTGAGTTCGTGCAAACATTTAAGATGGTCTTTTAGACGAGAAAAAACTAAAATTCTTCTACCAGTCCGTCGTGCTTTAATAATTTCATCAACAATTATTTTATTTCTATCTGAATCCTTAGATAATTTCTTATCATACTTAAGAGAATCACCATAAAATCTACCATTTTGTTCGCTTTTGTACCAATCTTTGTAACTATTCTCTGGATAATTACCACTAACCATTACGCCAATAATATTTAATTTATTATTCTTTTTTATAATCTCATAACCAGTATCACCAAGATACCAAGAGACTACCTTTTCTAAACCATCTATTCTAGTTTTATCGGCTGTAATAGCTAACCGATACTTGGCCGGAAATTGTCTTAAAATAGTGGACCATTTCTCAGCTCCGTAATGATTTGCTTCGTCTAGGCAAATAAAGCCAATTGATTCATAAAATTCTTTAGAGTATGTTCTATGTAAGAAACTCTGCGTAGACATTAATGTAATTGGCTTACCGATGTCGCAACGATCTTTCTGAACAATGCCAATATCGTCCGGCTTTAAGCCAAAGGCTAAATCTGCTTGCTGTATCCAATTATCGAACATATGCCCAGCATATAGAAATACGCCTATCGATGTTTTAAAATGACTAGCTATTGCATAAGACAATAAAGTTTTACCCGTCCCCGTCCCAGCCAACAAGAATCCATCGCCATATCTTTCTAAGTAGGGCACCATTTCAGAAACAGCGCGTGGTTGATCTCGCTTCGGATCTAATGTTGCTTTGAATTCTAAATTTTGTGGAATACCAATGCTTCTTCTATCTTCTTCGGGTGTGTATCTAGCAAGCCCGAATTGTCTAGGAATCCAGAAATAATTATCTTTTTCTTCGAAGGCTTTAACAACTGTTGGTGGTTCATTCTTAAATGGCTTAGATACAGCCGTAAGTAAAAACTTAAGTTGCATTTCTTCATTAAATGTTAATCTTTCTTTTGGTATGCCTAAATCGGCTGCAAGTATTATTTTATTCATTTAAAAATATTTTTAAATCCGGAAATAATGACTTTAAAGATAATAAAAAGTCGGCACTATTTAATTTGACTGACAATGCCTGATCATTACTACCCTTTATTACAACAGTAATATCTGTCTTGTCCAATTCTCTGTTAAATATTAATTTATGACTGTGGTCTCCCACATCGGATAATGTTAAATTTAAAACGGCCATTAATCCGTCTCGATTTGTCTAGATTTTTGTAATTTCTTTTGTTCTTTCTTTTCTTGAATCATAGTGATTGTATTAGCTAACTTTTGAGCTAATTCATCTTCTTCTTCACTTAGATCATCACCGTTTAAACAACGGATTACAACTGCTAATTCACGTTTAGATAATTCTAAACGCCAAGCATAGCCTGGTGATAAATGCATATTAATTAAACTCCAAAATATTAAAAGTTAAAATTAAATGACAACAATTATTAGTTAAGAGTTATTTTAGCGTGCTGCCATTACACTAATTGCCCATGTGACGGACAATCCGGGAATCGAACACCGGACCTCTCGATTGACATTCGATGTAATCCTAACAAGACATTTGTCATTTTTATTATATTACTTAGCTAAATTAAGAGAATCAAGGAAACCCTCAGATTTTTCTTCTCTTTCTCCAGCAGTTAAAATCTCTGCTACTTGTTCGTAGTTGCAGTAGTTGATATAAATGAACCCGGCAGGTTCATCAGTCCAGAAGTCCAGAGAATATGGATCTTTATAGACTTCTTGTGCTATTAAAGCGCCAGCGCCGATTTCTAATTTAGTATTCTTTTTACCACCGCGTACCCGTTTAGTTTCTTTCTTTGCGGCAGGGCTACGAACACTATTAGTGGTCATTCCTTTAGAAGCAGCTTTCATAATGCCACCGCTGGTTTTAACTTCGTATTCTGGACCCATTGATTGACCGACTAGGCTAGTTGAACCTGGAAGTCCGGTTGTAGAACTTATATTAACATTATAAGTTGCGGGAGCATAATCAGTTGCAGTATCAGATGACCAATCAAGAGAACTTGCTGAATAATACTTTTCAGGCATCGAATAAACTGATCTATTAGCAATTCTAACAGCAGGCTTTGGCTTTTCTTCTTTTGATAAGTAGAAAGCCACGCCAATGGCAAAAACTCTATCGTTTCCAATTATTTGTTTTGCTACACCTTTAATCTGTTCTTCAGTAAATATCCATTGCCTGATAGAGCCATCTTCGGTTCTAAAACCATCTAACCACAGTAAACCATTAGGTGTACCGGTAGTTGATAAATAGTTCTGGGTGGGCCACGAATATTTACATTTATCACAGAAGTTATTAGCCTTAAATGCAATATTGTGAACAGGACAATTTTCTTTATATTGCTCTAGTCTGATAGGGTCACTCTTTTTACCAGTGACTGGATTTATACCCTGAATCGATATAACTGCGGCGACATGATGAGTGTGATTGTATAAACTATTTAAATCTAGCCATAATCCATGTCCTTCTTCGACCGGAACAAAGTAACTAGATGCTTTTGATGAGCCATTCATCCAATTTGTGGGTGCTGCTGTAAATCTATCAACAGAAAAAGCTAAGATATGTCTACTAGGAGGTAAACTATGAGCTATTTCTTGTTCTCCATTAAATTGCCTCTCTAAAGCTTGAGGCATATGCAAAGTTGTCGATAAATCATTAACTGACATTAGAGGAACGGCTGGTTTATTTAGTTTTGAATTTAATTTTAATATCTCACTATATTGCATGATTAGTAACTCTTGTGTGAAAAGGGATTCTGTTTTTTATTATACGATGGAAGTTGTGAATCAACAATAATGTGCGTTAATTTCAGTTTAGGTAATGTCCCTAATTTATCCATCTCATCATACAATAAAGACGTTTTTGGAAATCTTTGGCGTAACAGCTTTTCTGCGTTTTTAGAATTTATTATCAAATCAAATATGTTATGTGCATCACTTATTTGATCTATTTTTAACTCAGACGTATGATTAACAGCCAACGCTAATAATACTCTAATTAAATGTGGAATGGATTCCCAAGAAATACCTGTCTGCTCACACTCATTGTCTCTTAAGGGAGAGCCTGCATATAATGGATTCTCATCCATTAAGAATTCAAACTTCTCACCAATAGCGTAAAGTTTGACTGGAACACCATTAACCCTTGTGTATTCTCTGGCTGCAAAACCATTCCTTAATGAATTAACTTCTTTAAGAGAAACATCTTGCATAACTTGGCCACTATTATCAAAAGCAATACACGGCTCTCCACCAGTAATGTTATGCAGTCTTTGACCTACAGGATTATCGGATTCTTTAGGATCATATGCTTTTAAGAGATCCGCGATAGTCATTGAAAGTGCTTTCTTTTCAGAAATTGGTTTCACTTTCACTTCTTCGGTTAACAATAATGATTCCTTTCTAAAAACTTTAGCAATTAATTTGGCTAAAATTTTAGGTACGCAACATTCTTCTAGATCCTCGAAACTTACAACTTGTAAAGCTTCATCAGTTGTAGCGCCCGCATTCTTGAGACATTCAATAAACTTTTCAATATCTACTTTATTGGTAGACATTTTATTATGATTCTCAATTAAGCTTCTTGCTTGATTAAGTTTCTGATCATAAATTGATTTATCGGACATATAAATTACCTCTCTACACTCTACAGTTACGAAAAGTCACTATCACATTAATAGCAGCTTTTCAAAAAGTCAGTTACACTGTGCAACCAACTAAAATAATATTACATCTCGTATTATTAATTTCAAGAAATTTTTAAGATTGTTCTTCTTTGAAGTCAATATCAAGCTCTTCAACTTGCTTTAAGTCTAAGTCATCCCACGGGATAGTTTCGACTTCGCCCGATTCTATTTGTGCCACCCTTTTACTTAACTCATCTTCAAACTCTTTTTGTTGGCGGGGTGAGCCATGAAAACTGAGTTCATAAAATATTCCATAAAGAATTTGACCTAGGGAGAAATCAGCCTCCCCGTATTCGATTGGAGTTTTTGAATAGTCATCAGGCACTAGCGCAAACTTAGTAGATAGTTTAATAGGCAGATCTACTATTTTATCAACCGAACATAAATCTAATGCGTATTGCCCTACCCTACCATTGGCTTCGGTACTTAGTCCGTGAAACCACGGAATTGTATTACCGATCAACCTAGAACTGTCGACTAAATCTATATGCCAAAATAACTCTAGACTAGTAAGTTTTTCGTCTTTATGAAATGGCGCTTCTAAGCCGACTTCGACATACTCTTTACAATAGTTATTTATTACCGACTCTAAGGTGCTCATATTACTATTTACTAATTTAAATATATCTCTTAGAGTGACACCCTCATCTATAGAACATGTTTCAAATAGCAAAGTATGTGCGAAATTAGTCGCATCTTTTTCTATGTAACCGCCGCGTTTTTCTTTTTTATCATAATTCCAAAAACTATATATTAACTTGCCATCTTTTTTAATAGTTAGAGTTCTATCCATAAACTATTCCTTCTTTTTTAAGAAATTAGGCACTAAATTCATCTTCTTGTAACACTTCTTAATCTTCTTAGGTAAATTTTCAAAATTATCTATAAAACCACGACAGCTATCACTACCACACTTACAATCAAATTCTGATTCAATATCTTTCTGAGTTACTGAGTAGTCATAAGTTATTTCTTCGCCAGCCTCTATTGGTCTGAGAGCAATTAATCTAACACTTACATATTTATCTTTAATCTTGTATTGATTAAATAGTGGCAATTTACTTTTTTCTATAATGACAGCACCATTTGGGGCACAAGAATGATTTAAATAGTCATCTACTTTACCGGATGGCCCAACTGCCGTTTTATTAGATATTTGCATATAATAATCTAAGTTATCTTTTGGCAGATCTTTAATTTTAATCTGTTTACCATCAAAATAAAGAATAGTATCGCCTTGTTTAATCGGCTCTGTAGTTATTACAGCATTACCTTTTTCGTTTGTTACTATTTTAAGATAAGCTGACCTAAACCAATTATTCTTTATTCGTTTCGGTAACATTATCTTCTTTCGGGGAGATACCAACTTTAAAGAGATTTATATTTACATAACTATTAGTATTCATTATTTCTTTAACTTTGCTTATTAAAGCTTCCAAGTCATCGGTTTCGAAATCGCATCCCAAGTTGTAAGAGTAGATTTGAAATTTATTAGAAGGTGAGGAGTTCGATTGTTCCATATAATGTATAATTCCTGTTATCAAGATCAGTTTTAAATATTAATGAGATATTCATAAGCGGCACATTATTAAATTTATCGGCAAAAATTCTAGCCCTTGCTTCTAGCGTTATATTAGATATTATTTTATGTGGATCTAATGTAGTTCTGAATGATACGCGTGGTTTTACTTGTAGCTTGATCCGTTTCATCAGTCTCACTTCGCTAGTTTGAAACGAACCAGAAAGGTTTGTCGTTTTTCTACTTATCATAAGATTATCATCTATTATTCGTTGTCTTGTTGGCAAATTTAGTTGAAAACGGATTGCACCAACTTTTATTCTTCCAGCAGTAGTCAATGATAATTCTTTATAATTAATTATTGCGTGCTCACGACCTATAATTATTGTCTCTCTCTGATCCTTATTAAGTATATCAACGTCTTTCCACCAAGACCCATTATCTATATCGTTTTCCAGATCGCCATAGTCCATATATTTTCTAAACAGGTCATTGGGCGTTAAATTACTGTTATCATAGTAATCTCTGATATATTTATTAAATAATTGCTTGTGGTAAGCTCTAAGTCTGTTTGCTATGACGGATTGCAACCCAGCATATTTAATATTGTAATATTTATCTGTGTTCCAATAATACACTTCTGGATTTAATTTAAAACTAATATTTTGTGAAGTCAGAAGTGTTAAATTATTATCAACTGCTATTTCAGAATTTAGACGTTCAACTCTAGGTGATAATGGCTTTATCTCAATTTCTGAGGCATTACATTGACTAAAAGACGCTAGTACTAAAATTAGTACACAAAGCGCATAGAACATATAAGACATCTTTTAGCCTACTAACAAAATATTTAGCTAGTTATATTATACTTAGATTAAATTATTCTTCCAAGGATTCTAATATAAACTCCCAACCGCACTGACGACACCGAAATAAGTCCCAAAAACCGGTTTCGTCAGCAGTTCCACCAACTATGTCTAATTCTTTGTGTTCGCATGAATTATTCAATATTTGGAAAGAATCTCCACATTAAAGCAAGTGTAACTACCACTGTAAGAAAACCAATTATTAAATCAAACCACATTAGCTGCCAGTCGCAGTAGCTACAAAGCCTAATATGCATAAGAATGATAATAAACCAAAAATACTAGACAGTGTTATCATTTTTAATTCTCCGTAATATATCTTTGTCCTCTTTTTCTAATAATTCATATAATTCATTATTAGATTTAGCGCCTATGGCATCTCTAAAATCAGCTACAGCTTTCCAGACAACGTCAATATATGTCTTATTTCCGAAGTCATAGCCATAGATATTATCATCGACTTTGAATAGAACACCTCGAAGTTCGGCCAATTTTCCGCACGGACAGAGTCCCTCACCGGCAGTTCCCCAATATGGACCGAAGTATTGAACAGTCTGCAATTGAATGATTTCATCAGTTGTTAGCATTACCTCTCACTCTTATGTAGCGACTCTAAGTATTTAAGCACACGAGATAACTCCATTTGACTCATTTTATTTCTGGGCTTTCTGAACTCCGAAAATAATAATTTATTAGTTGTACCTCTTTCGTATCTTCTTAATATATCACGCCTCCTGGATAACATCTCTATCTTTCTGCGTAAGTCTTTTTCGTCTTCTTGAACGGCAGGAACTATACTAGTAATATCATCTGGTAATTGTTCAGACAATAACATAGAAGTTGAATTAGTACTTTCGGCGCCGATAGGCTTCCATTCGGACTTCTTTCGTTTCTCTCCATCTTGGTCTTTCTTAATTTTTTCTTTTTTGGCTTTAAGACCTCTATCTTGTTCGTCTTTTAGGTAAGCAACTACCATTTGCATTCTTGGATCGTCTGGAACAAAGATATAAGCCTTTTGATCATCATAACTTACGCCTTTAGACATTGCACGATAATCAACTCTTGTAACACGAGCAAAAGCTTGTTCAAGCCAAGGAACGGATCTGAAATTAGTAAGACAAATTAAATGCTTACAATCTGGTACGTCTAATCCTTCATACGCCATACCAACAGTAACTAATATTTGTCCATCATTATTATTTCTAAAGTTCTTAATTACTGCTTGAGATTCTGGTTCGTCGGAAATAGCTAAAACTGCATCAACTTTGTATTGTTCTTGTAATTGTTTAGTGATTGATCTAGCCATTGCTTGGGAAGAGCAGATAACGATTGCACGGGATGAATATTTCTTTCTATGCTCTAACCAATGTGTAATACCTCGATTAAGGAGTCTGTCTCTAAATTCTGTTTTACTTAGGAATGTTTGAATAACTTTGGATACTTCTTCTGAAGTTGCTTGAGATATATTTACCTTTTGTCTGCCAGAATCTTCTTCGAATTCAGCCCAACCATCTTCGTGAGCAAATTCAATAGGAACAACGGCCTCTTCTATTAAAGCTTCGTAACGTGAATAAAAAATATCCTTTCTTGGATAAAATCGTTTGCCTTCTTCATCGTATTCGATAAAAGGTATTACTTTTTTATCATGGCGTTCTATTGTTCCAGTCATCAAGAGCGTGTGAAATGCTTTAGCTTGTAACGGTTTAATAGCATCAATCCAAGCACCGTCTTTTTCGTCCTTCAAATGATGTGGTTCATCCAGAATCAGGAGGAAGGGATAATTGGAAGTTGCATTAAAATGTATCTCTGGTTGTGCTGCGATAGATTGATAAGTAGTTGCATAAGCTATTCTACCGGAACTCACGTCCCTAAATAGGGGAGGATTATTATCTGCTACACGAGCCGAATAAATCTGATTGAAAGCATTCTTAAAGCCATCAACAGCTTGCCTAGTTAACGATGTTCTGGGACAAACCCAAACAACTCTATTTATTAACTTGGCATCTGCCAAGGCTTTGGCGAAAATTACGGACATGAGACTATTATGTGTTACTATAAAATTATTAGTTATGTATAAATGATTTGGACTATCAATTGTAATACATTGGGCCTCTTTTTTACCTACGTATTCGACATTACTTATATAACGTGTTGGTAAATATTTTGTTTTTGGAACATATAAATTTGCTTTTCTCTTTAATCTAAATGGGTTGATACTCGGAGGCATTCCTACTCGTATTGTGTAGGCAAGTTGTCCTTTTTTCTTAATCTTATTTCCATTTACATCTTTACCAGTAAAGGTTGGAATTCTACTATCTACCGTAGCCATACCTCCCAGGGATTCGATCAAAAACTTAACATCCAGCATAAGCTGCCTAGAAACTGTAGTAAAACTAACTTTAGCCGATGACCTCGGATTTCGATTACCTCCCGGCTTTCCTACTGTTCCATCAGTATCTAATAAGCCTCTAAGCATTTCTATGCGATTCTCGGCTGATGTCCATTTATATATTTCAGGAATAAACTTATCTTCAGATTTTTTTCCAGCCAAGCCTAAGTTATCAAGCAATAATAAAAGCGCATTAGGTTTTGGCTTCTTTCCTACTAAACCATATACTCCTTTTTTCTTCCAGCTAACTACTGAGACACCCTCTGGAACCAAATTTTTAATATAATCAGCTATTTCAAAATCATAAGTAGTTAATGATACTGAACGCCCTCCAATGTAGCCATCCCCTAGTAATAAACCCAAAAGATACGGGTCAATTGGAAGTTTATCGTTTTCCGAGAAATTAAGGTTCGAAACCATCGGAATAGAATAGTATTTTTTATTCGATTTAATTAATGTATCTTTAAAAGCTTTAAGCGGTTGAACATTTGGTTTACGATATGAATTTTTTTTCCGTTTTTTAGTCTTATTCAATCTAGTATATGTTGTTTCTAAGTACCACAAATGGTCTTCACAACATTCTGCGAAAGTATAGTCGGAAAAATTTATTCTATAGATATCTTTTAATCCTTGAGGGTGTACCGCTATTATCTTTGAAGTTGTACCATTAGGACACAATACCTCATCTCCAACCTTGATGTCGCCCATTTTTACATAACCAGTTGGGGTTAAAATTAAAGAATCTAAAGGTTGCGCTTTTCCAGCGCCTGGGGAAACGTGGGCTATTGTTGTTTTCTTTTTATTATTTCCATTTATAATTTCTTGTGCTATTTTTAGTGCTTCTTGTTGGTGTAGTCTTAATTTTGGCATTTATTTTCTCAAATGTAGTATAAGGTCTAGGAAACTCAGTACTTCTGATAGTTCTTCGGTTGTCATTTCATCAGGCGTCTTAGAAAACTTACCCTTGACTAAAGCAAAGGTTGTTCCGCGTTCAAGTCTTTTCATAGAATCGCGTCGCCTTATTATGATATCTATTTGTTTTCGTTTGTCTCTTTCTTCATCTGTTTGGTATAAGGACGAATCTTTGTAGAAAGTCTCTTCTACTAAATTATTAACTGAAACTATTTCTGTTTCTGATCCTGAACTTTCGGCGCCAATTGGTTTAAAATTAGCGATCCTAGGACCCATTGGAAGTCCGACTTTTGGTTTCTTCGCTTTCTTACCTTTAACGCCTTTATCTTGCTCTTCTATTATAAGTTTGACTATATTTTGCATTTTAGGGTCATCTGGCACGAAAATAAAGGCTTTTTGATCTTGGTATGGTATATTTTGTTCTTTTATAGCTGAATAATCAACACGAGTCACTCTAGCAAAGGCTTGTTCTAACCAAGGGAGAGAACGAGTGTTTGTTAAACAAATTAAGTATTTACAGTCCGGTACATCGAGCCCCTCATATGCCATTCCAACTGTAACCAGAACTTGCCCCCGAATTTTCTTCCTAAATTCTGTTATATTTTTGTGGGATTCTGGATCATCTGAAATAGCAAGCACTGTATCTATACTATACTTAGACTTTAAATACTGAGTAACTCCTTTGGCCATTTTCTGTGATGAACATACTACTATCATACGAGATTTATAAGTAGATAATGAATTAAGCCAAGCAGTAACACCGCGATCTAAAAGTTTATTTCTAAATCCTGTTTTACTTAAAAAAGTACGAATTACTTTTGATACATCCTCTTCTGATGCTTGTGATATCTCTACGTTTCTAATACCAAACTCATCTTCAAATTCAGCCCACCCTTTTTCATAAGCAAACTCTATCGGTATTATCGCCTCTTCTAACAAAGCATCAAATCGGGAGTAATAAATATCTTTCTTTGGGAAATATAAATTATCTTCTTCCTCATATGGAATAAATGGTATTAATTTCTTATCATGGCGTTCTATAGTACCAGTCATCATAAGTGTATGTGTTGCTTTATCAAATATTGGTTGAATAGCTTCCGTCCATAAAGCACCAGACTTATCTTTTAAATGATGTGGTTCATCTAATATAAGTAAATAACGCTTGTCTTTTAATTCATCAAAATGCAATTTCGGATTTGCGGCAATAGCTTGATAAGTAGTTGTATACGCAATGCAACCAAACTGTGTATCCCTAAAAAGAGGCGCCTTATTTTCTGCAACTCTAGCAGTGTAATATGGATTTAATTCCTTATCTTTAAAAGCTTCTGCTGATTGATTAGTAAGGGACGTTCGAGGACAAACCCAGATTGCATGGTCTATCTTTTTATTTTCTATAAGTTCTTTTGTAAATAAAACTGCTCCAATTGATTTACCAGCACCCGGAATGGAATGAGCTAAAGTTAATTTATTTAATGAGAAACCACTAATTATATTTTTAGCCCTTGTTAGTAAATCTAACTGATGCTGTCTTAATTTCTTCATAATTAGTTATTAATTTGTCTAGTAGGTTCGTTCAGTGTATAAGGAAGAACTAAAGTATCTAAAACAAAAGTAAGAGGTAGATCTATAATACCAAATAACATGTAAGGATGCGGAAAGACCGACATTGTATAAAGTATATCATACGCTGTACCAGCATATGGTGAGCGTGTTGGTAGAGTTACACCAATAGTGGAACAACCAGAAATTATACAAGTTAGTAGCAGTATTTGAAGCCGCTTATACATCTTTAGGAAACTTTCTGAGTATCTTGGCAATCAGTGGATTTCTGACAATATCTCTTTCGTCTAACACTACTTGCTTTATTTCTTCTATAGTAGACATCTTCATCATGAATTCTAAAAGACCGGAGTCCTTACCGATATCTGACTGAGTCGAGTCTCCTTCAATTACTACTTTGGAGTTTAGGCCGATTCGAGTAATAAACAACTTAAAGTCTGATAATGTAAGATTTTGTGACTCTGATAAAATTACGAAATTATTAGACAGTGTGCGTCCTCTCAGGTAACAAAGTGGTATTATTTCTATATTAAGACGATTCACAATATCCTTTACAATCAAATTAAAATCTTCTTGAGATAAATCCTCATTACCAAGAATGTATGATAGAGAGTCTTTTAGTATTGGAGCAAGAAGCGGCGCCATCTTTTGATCTGCATCTCCGGGTAAAAAACCTATATCTTGGTCATCACCACTCATAATTACTGGACGAATTAATACAATTTTTCTTATATTTTTATCATGAAGGCGACTTTGAATAGCTGCACTAAAAGTCATTAATGTATTATGTGTTACTATAAAGTTATTTGTAATATATAAGTGGTCTGGGTGATCAATTAAAATACACTGACATTCTTTAATCCCAGTGCTCTCGATCGCAGTAATATATCTTGTTGGTAAATATTTATAACGAGGGACAAATTTTTCAGCTTTTCTTTTTAGTCTGAATGGATTAGTTTTCATAGATATGTGTAAGGTATAAGAACGAAGTCCTGCTTTTTTTTCACCTTTATAAGTGTAAAAAGTGATTCTAGATCTCATAACGGCTTTGCCGCCTAATGACTCGACCAAGAATTTAACATCATTTGCCAATTGTAGTGATGTAGATGTAAAACTAACGCCACAAGAATTTCTACCCCGAGCAATGGTTCCATCAGTATCCATTAGCCCTTGCAAAATAGCTAATCGAGTTTCACTAGAACTAAATTTATAAATTTCGGGGATAAATTTTTGGGGTGATTTTTTTCCTAAAAGGCCAAGGGCGTTAATGGCCTCTTTAAATAGATTTTTTCGTGGCCTCTCTGAGCCAACACGCCACCTATCACCTGTAATTCTGTAAGCATATTTAGTATTTTTACATTTTTTAATTCCCACACCTAGACTATTAGAGCCGACAGCTTCAGCAATCTCCTCATCAGCAGTAGTAAATCCAACAGTTGGACTACTCAAGGATCCATCTCCAATCATTACCCCAAGCACGTAAGGATCTATTGGTAGTGGTGAATCTGATTCAAATTCTACTGGCTCAACCATTGGAATAGAATGATTATGTTTTTTATTTTTAGTAATCAAAGTTGAAGCAATTTCACTGGTAAGTTTGACAGAACCTCTTCTTTTAGCATCACGATCTAATTGAGTTTCTGTGTACCACAAGTGATCTCCTGAGCATTCAGTAGATGTTTCATCACTAAAAGTAACCTTAAAAACTTCGATGAAACCTTGTGGAAATAATTTTAAAACTTGGGCGGTTCCACCATCTGGTGTACAAACCCAATCTCCAACTTTCATATCACCCATCAGCTTGTAACCAGATGGTGTCAATATTTGTGCGTCTAGTGGCTGGGCTTTGCCCGTTCCTGCGGGTCCATTACAGATTGTTATAGACGATTGCTGAATAGCGTCATATAATTCTTCTTGACCCGGTGTTTGAGGATAAATAGGTTTTAGCGAGGATTTAAGATCAAATATTAGTTTATTACTTCTATTTTTATTCCCAACTTTTGTTACTACTGGTTCTCTTGATACATGTTTTTGCTTTCGTTTTCTTGACAATTTACTGTTCTCCGAAATAGGATTAAACATCTTGTTCTTTAACTATATTAATCCTTTTTCGAATTTGTTTCCAGTTTAGATTTTATCTTGGTTCTGAGAGATACTAAACTATTCCACTCATTAGTGTATTGTTTTAATAGGGTGTCGTAGTCTTTAAAATAACGAAAATCAGTAGTATGAAAATCAAATAATATTTTATATGGCATCAACTCATCTGATAAATCTAGTTCACTATTTATTATTGTTTCAAGAATATTGGTTTCTTTTTCTTTAATGACAGTAATAATTTTTATAGACCAAGGTCTAAGGTCGCAAGATACATTGTAATGAATAGAATAAAATACATCTACAACATCTTGAGTGAGCAGATGTTTAGCCATAGCTTCTTCAAATAAAGTTGGAAGTAAATCATCAATTATCATTTATTGTCCTTTAGGATTAATTATTAATCTAAAATTGATTTGGCATTGTTTAGGAATATGATTACCTTGAAATTTAGGTGTGGTAATAACGTCTCTTTCAAAAAGAATTTTGTCTCTTGATAGTAAGTCACATAAAGTCTCAAACTTTCCAACTAGATGATTTTTTCTTAAATAGGCATGTGTTATGTAATCATATTCCGAATTCCACTCCACTTTTCCTATCTCATGTATCTGTTTTTTATTATTTTGTGAAGTTAACTTTATTTCATTAAATAATTCGAGTGCTTTCTTACGGCCTATCGTAAAAGCTTTTTGAGAATTTTCTAACATTTTTTCTGAAATATCCATCACATTCCTTTCTGATTACGACTTTGTTTTAAAAAATAGAAAACGGACGTGACATAGTATATCAACTTTATATTTGATGCAACGGTGTCTTGCTTGTTATACCGGCTGTACGAGGATTTCCGCCTCCACCATTTTTAGCTGCCAACTCTCCGACATTAATACCAGTAGGTGTTGATCTTAATGAATATTTATAGCTTCCGTCTTTTGTAATATAATAAGATACTGAGAATGGACTATTAATAGCAAGTATTGAACCAATTTCCGATTGAAATACAGTCGCATTAATTATTGGGACTTCATAACCTAAGAAATCTTCGATAGGAACGCCCTCAATATGTTCATTAATTATATTTTCTTTAAACCTTAAAATAGTTGAACCGCCAACAATCGCACTATCTAGTCCATCATCCATTATTTTATCTAAGGAATCTATCGTCTTTGGATATGATTCTAAATAGGCCCTCACTTCTTTAGAATAAGGTAGACTCCACTTCCATAAGTCTGAATCTTCAATATACTTTATAATCCAAGGCCGATAATTATCTGGAAAGAAGTAGTCCCACGTTATTCCAGCGCCAGATTTATCTTTATTAAATATACAAAAATCTAATCCTTCCAAGTCTTTTTCGGCTGTTTCATGATGATCTAGGACTAATAATGATTTAGCCTTTTCTTTTAATTCGAGTAAGACTGGTCGTTTATACGAAAAATCAGTAATTAGAATATTTTTTCCATTAAAGTTGGGAGAAGGCGGTTGATCGTGAAGACTAAAATAAATTTCAATATTGGGAAATCTCTTTTTGGCGACCCACGCGGCGCCTAAACCATCCATACATCTTGCGTGTGTTATTAAAATATCCATTTCTCACTCTTTAAATTATTGATTTTAATATTTAAAAAACGTAAACTACTCATCCACATTTTTCTTAAAATAGGAGGTAAACTATATGACTACTTTAGAGTTAATCAAAAAAGAAGAGGTAGATCCATATGGGCGCCTCCACTTTAATTCTAATATTTTTAGGAACTTTAATATCTAATTGCTTAGGTGTTTTATACCAAAGAGCAGTAATTAAAGAACAAAATATTAGAGCAACTACTATTAGTGTAATAATGGCTGGAATTGGCCTTCTGGTATGGAAAACTTTCCTTGCAGAAACTGATGTTGTGTCTAGTAGTGCCGCGATAATTAGTTATCTAATTGGAGATGCTTGTGGGGTTTACGCTGGATTACGATATAAAACAAAAAGTTAAGCTACATCAAATATATCTATATATTCAAATTCCAAACCATTGATAGTTTCTGATGTTTTAACAACTCTACCAGAGGAGAAGGTCATTATTCCTTTTTCATTATTTAAAGGATCAACAGTCTTAATTTCGATCCGACTTCTGTTATAAATAGGCGCTCGCCCTGTTTTAAAATCTCTGTTCCATATTCTAGCATTGATTTTATTAGGATAGTTCACTATTCTTACCTTATTATCATACTCTCTAACAGAACGGACCATCACTGGAGTTTCGTCTACTAATAAAAAGAACTTATCATTCTTCTCTTGGGATAAATCTACTTTTTGTTTCATCTACTATCCTTTGCTAATTTAGCAGCCTCAACTGCTTTCATTATTTCTTTATAACGTTTTTTAAGAACAACCTGCTTAGCCGATGAAATAGCTTTGTCTTTTTCCAAGTGGACCAACAAAGAATTGACAGCTTTTACTTTTCCAGAAACGGATTGTGATACACAATTTGGATGCAGTTTAACATCTTTATCCTCTGGTGAGAAACCACTGAAGACAAATTCCGCGTGTTTGAACTTAAGACCGCAGATTACACATGTTTCTGATTCTTCTAATGTTACAGTTTCCATACTAACTCCTATCTTAGATTAGAATTTAAAAAGTTTATAAATGTTCCATATGCAGGGTATTTTTTCCAACAATCTGAATGACAATCATCATTTTTAAGAATAACCATAGGATTTTCAGAACCTACTGCAACTAGGGCCGTGTTTAAAGCATAAGCTTGATTAACAAAGACATTATCATCTTTCTCACCATGTATCGTTAATACTTTAACACCAGATCTAGCATGTACAACACTAGAAATACTAGTTAATTCGGCGTTTGTCCATGGCTCATCGTGCCCAAAAGCTGCTTTCATTATAGGATCATAGCCAGACATAACTTGATTCTTAGGCATTCTAGGATCATGCCATCCATCTAAATTAACAGCTATATTACCTAAGAATTCACCATTGTATGGCTTAAGAATACTTGTAACTGCTAACATTCCACCAGCAGAAGTTCCAACTATAGCTATCTTATTTGGATTTATTTTATAGAAATGAGCGTTATCTTTAATAAATTTAATAGCCTTCTGACAATCATCTATGGATTGCGGCCAACGAGAACCAGGAATTGTAGAGCCATCTTGAGCAATAGTATCACCAGCCAATCTGTAATCTATTGAAAAAACTACGAATCCTTTTGGACATAGATCTTCGGCAAATTTCTTTCCCTCTGACTTGGTACCGAGCAATAAAGCCCCACCATGTATGTAAATAATTGCTGGCCTTGGAGTTATGGAATTTAGGACTGGCTTATAAACATCAAATACACCATAAGGTACACTAGTAGTATCATATGATAAGTCACTTAATTTATCATAAGATGTGCAGCCTGATAAAATAAATAATAAAACTGCTAAAATAATATTTCTCATTTAAGCTCCCCTAATATTTCTTTCTTGTATAATTCGTCAAAACTTATAAAGAAATTTTTAACTAATAAAGACTTTAATTCTGTAAATTTAATAGCACCATCAGTAAATTCTATTAATCTATCTAAATCAGATGTAGAACGATAATACTTTATATCAGATTCTAAACTTTTAACTATTTTATCTTGTGCTTTCTTAACTACTATATCCTCTGGCGCCTTTTTAAATTTAAAGTTTAAAAGACTTAATTCAGGACAAAAAAGTACTAAACCTATATTTTCTTTTTCACTAAAAGCTATTGTATAATATACTCTATATTCTTTGTTCATTATATCTCTCTATAAAACCAAGTAATATCCGGGGCGAAGCAATCCCTGTATTTGAAATACTGTGCGTAGCACCTGTTATATTAAATCTTCTAGTTTGCTCTTGACCAAAATATGAGCAGCTATTTGCCTCTAACCATCTGTTCTGACTTTTCAAATATATTTCTATATCCCATTTTTTAATATGATAACCTGGATCTCTTTTAGTTACATCTGAAACTCTATATACTATTCCATATTTTTCTAAAAATTTAGTTGCATTTGTTAGCAGACACATGAAATCTTCTTCCCAATGGCTTTCATCAGTGAAGCAAAATTGTTCTAGTTTCTTAAATTCCCAAAGCCGAATCAATGGCTCTATTTCTTTTTCATTTCTATAACAATGTGTAAAAGAATATAATTTAAGGCGGCCCACTGTTTTATTTTCAAAATATTCTAATATACCTTGTTCGGCAGATCCATTTAATACAATACCATCAGTTATACTAAAAGCAGCATCTAATCCGACTACTTCTTGCTTTAATAATGTCTCTTTTTTGATAAAAGCCGGTAGGCTTAAATAATAAAATCCTTGATTATCAAGCATATCTTCAAAATCTCTAAATAAAGACTTTTCTAAAGAAGATAAAAAGAAATCAAGATTATATGTATTAGAGGTATTCATGTATTGCATATTTACTATCAATAAATAAAATAAAGTGTATTTGGTGAAAGAACCAATTTAAAGCATGATAACAATGCCAACTTCCCCACATAGTCTTACACCATTCATGATTTATTAAAGTTTCTTGGGCCAAAAACTTATTATGTATATAGTCTGTTTTTATTATTTCCATCTCAGTTTACGTTCCACTGCCAATGAGTTCATCATAACTCCTAATACATTATTTAATGCTCTTATGCGATCTAAAATCTCGAACCACATCTCGACTTTGTTTTGATAAGGAAAACAATCTTGTGGACTTAAATTACCAGCTTTCTTATATAATCTCATAATTTATTACTCTGAATTGCCTTCTTAAATACGTCTTCAATATCCATATTAAATGAAGCCAATCTAACAGTAGAAAAATGCCAATATGTAACACACGTCACTAAATGGTATAAATGTACAACATAATAATGTATTTTCGCGGATTTAACGTATAACAACTTCATTCTTTAATTAAACCAAATTCATCTAATTCTAGATTAAAGTGTATAGCTAACTTTTGAACGAGATCAACGGAAAAGTAAAATAATGGCACATTCGTATATCGTATTAAAGTCATCAGTTTTGCTATATCTTCTACTGGTAAACTAGTGTATCCTGGTGAATCACATTTCGGAACGCCTAGTTCTAACCAATTCATACAACTTTGTCCTTACCGAGATTGTGAAGCTTATAAATAGTTTTAACCCACTCGAAAAAATCTATTACTGATTGATTATTTTTAGCTTTATTGCAGGTTCCGCAGGCCGTTACAACATTATCCACAGTGTAATCTTTAGTATTATCAACCGCGTCTATACCGTTATAAATATAAAAAGTTATATTATATTTTCTTCTTACTTTCTTAATTTGTTGAGGCGTTTTTCCACAATAGTGGCAAGGCAGTTTAAAAAATGTATTACATTGTTCTGTTGTAAGTTTAAATTCTACATTTTTTTCTTTTGCATGTAATTTATATCGAGACATTAAATTACGGACTGCGACGACTTCTGTTGGTAATCTTTTGGCTTCGGCAAGTTTTAATTTAATTTCGTAGGAGAGACAGCCACAACTTTTAGTCCTGCCACTTATTAATCTACTAGAGGTTGTAAATGTAATATTATTACAATCACACTTACATTCCCAGACTTTTACACCATTCTTTTTTCTTCTGCCCGAATCTTTAATTACAATCAGTCTTCTGAATCTTTGACCATCTAAATAGTGTTCGCGCGACTTATTCATATTATTTACTTGACCACCCATTAGCTACACTCACTTCTCCGCGCAACCTCGCAAACTTTATTAATTCTTCTACGGTTATATTAAATTTTTGTTTTTTAAGAACTCCTTCAACAGCGCCAACTATATCAGATAACTCTATCAATAACATTACCCTGTCTTTTTGGAATTCCGCGTCAATAGCTTCTTCCACCTCTTCGAGTATTTTAGATAATTCTCCATATTTACCTCTTTTTATTTTCTTAATATGAAATTTAGTTCGCATGGCAATCACCTGTGAATTATTATATAATAAAATCAATTATTTAGTCTGCGTCTTTACTCTCAAGAGGATCAAGAATGGCTTTCATCAAGCAGTATCAAGTAATAGAGCCCAGAGGTATAGTCTTTGGTTCTGTCTTTTTTAAACTTAATGATATTTTTTCTGCGAATTCCGCTGATCCTACTATTTCTGCATTATTATCTGATGAAAAAATTATTGTCGTAAGTGGCGTTCCCACAACACAATCAGTAATTTTTGTCGCTGGTCCTCCTGGTCCTACTGGAGCAACTGGTCCTTCAGGTGGTCCTCCCGGCCCTCCAGGTAATATCGGACCTCCAGGCCCAACCGGGGCGACAGGATTAACAGGTTCTCAGGGTTCTCCAGGAATTAATGGAACAAATGGAACAACTGGTCCTTCTGGTCCTCCTGGTCCTACTGGCCCCGTTGGTGCTCCTGGTCCTTCAGGTGGTCCTCCCGGCCCTTCTGGTCCTCCTGGCCCTACCGGACCTCCAGGTCCGACAGGTGGTCCTGGTCCTACTGGTAGCGTTGGTCCGTCTGGTCCTCCTGGTCCTACTGGTGCCACTGGTTCACAAGGTTTAACAGGTCCAACCGGATCAACTGGTCCGACAGGTCCAACAGGCCCCACGGGACCTACCGGTTTAACTGGACCCACAGGTCCAACGGGACCAACAGGCGCCGCAGGTACAACTACTTTTGGTGGTACAGGCGCATTAGGTACTGGTACAATTTCATCCCCTGCACCAATGAGCGGTGTTTTTAATTATACTGACTTAACTATTAATCCTGGTGTTACTGTTACTGTTCCATCATTAAGATTATTACACATTAAATGCACAGGAAACTTTACTAATAATGGAACTATAAACGCTAATGGAGCTGGAAATACAGGAAGTGGAAATCACGCTAACGGTGCGCCATTTACACCTGGTGGTTACGGAATTTCTGGCGGCGGTGGCGGCGCCGGGGGTGGCGGTCCTGGCGTTCAAGGTAATCCCGGTGGAAGTATTTTATTAATCGGAACTGGTGGCGGTACCGGAGGTGGCGGTGGTGGTTCTCCAGCCCCAGGGTCGGGCTCTGCAGCAACTTCATATTTTATTAATGATACAGGATTTGGATTTTTAACTCCATTGCCAGGTGCTGGTGGAGGCGGCGGTGGAGATGGTACAGTATCTCCATTTTCACCAGGAGCATCCGGTGGTAGTGGTGGTGGCATAATAATTATTGAAGCCAAGGGCTCGGTAACCGAAGGAACATTGTCTGCTAACGGTAACACTGGTGGAACAGCGGGTGGAAATGGTGGACCAGGTGGTGGTGGAGGCGGCGGCTTAATTGCAATTTATTATGGAACTACTAATACTACTGGAACAACGACTGTTTCAGCCGGCGGTGGCCCGGGCGGCGCTGGTGGGGCCGGTTTACTGGTAAGGCAAAAAGTAATACCATAAAGGTTATAAAACATGGCTTTAATAAAATCATATTTAGTATTAGTTTCGCGTGGTGTAGTAGTCGACGGGGCTTTCTACCCTGCCGGATCTATTTTTAATGCCAACGCTAAATCTAATGAAATCAGAGAATTATTGGATAGACAAGATATTGTCGAAAAAGTTGATGACCCACTACAAGGCGCCATAATATTTATTGGACCTCCTGGTCCATCTGGAGTTGGTGTAGGAGTTCCCGGACCAACAGGATCTCCAGGCCCGACAGGCACTACCGGACCTACGGGTCCTACAGGTCCAACCGGATCAACTGGCCCGACTGGTTCCCCAGGTCCTGCCGGAAGTGCGGGACCTCCGGGTCCGGCGGGTCCTGCTGGCGCAGCAGGGGCAACTTATAATACAGAAACATTAACTGTAACTTCTGGCGGCCAAACTGTGTTCACCCTGAGTGCTGACGCACCAACGCCAACTAAGAGTTGGTTGATAGTTAATTCTGGCGTATATCTTCCAGATGTTCACTACACATTAAGCGGCGCAGGAAATAGAACTCTTACTTGGTTAAACTTATTTAGCTTAGATACGCAAGATGAATTAAAAGCGTTCTACTATGGAGCTTAATTTAAATGCCAGTTAAGATCAGATTAAAAGGAATAAGAGCTACCTGGAGACAGCAGGTTTTAGCTGTCCCAGCACCAGTGCCAATGAGTACTTCATCTAATTACTCTTTAACTCAGGCCCCGCAACAACCATTAAATGTTACTTTTGCTTTAAATGGTTTAGTTCTCAGACAAACCACAGATTACACAGTATCCGGCAGCACAGTGACATATCTTGGTGGTCAAGCCCTAACCACAAGTGACTATTTTATCGCAGCTTATATATCGGAAGATTAAAATATTTCAGTTTTAAGATTTTTGAGCTTTCTTACTAACTCTTTTTCATCAAATACATTTTTCTTATCTACAAAGTAAAAGTTATCATAAATCTTTCTTTTATGATCCCACTTTTTATCTGTGGTCCATTCATTTTTCTTACTAACAGATGTAGCCATTAAAGCACCAGTTTTTTGAGAAATAAAGATATAACCAACCGGTTTTTCTATTTTTTGATCAAATGATTTAACTGTATCTAAAAACATAGGCCAATAACTTTTAGGCCAATCTTCCGGTGATGTAAATTTAATATCTCTAGATTTTATTTCAAATATTCTACCTTCTATTAAGATATCTTTATCATTTTTACTATACTTGGTAGATTCAGAAATATCTTTTCTGAAAGAATAATCAATAGTATCTGTTATATTTTCTACACCATATACTTTTAATTTATTAATTACTAATTTTTGTTGTTCTCTACCTTTATCTAGCATCTCTTTAAAGTATTTATCATCTTGAGACCAACTTAAATTTTTATCTCTTTTAATCATAAATCTATTAAAATTTCACTCATATCCTTTAATTTAATATGTTTATCATCTTCTATAATATCTTCCGGTATAAATCCAACACCAAATATATTTCTTGGATAATAAAAATATCTTTCACAACTGGGACATTTTACACAATCCCAAGTTGTACCGCCGGAACAACCAGATAGTATAAAAATATTTTCGCCGTTATTTGGATTTAAAGTAAATGGTGGATTTATATAATAACATTTTAAACACTTGAATCTACTCATTAAATCTCCACAAAGAGTGCAGAGAGAATCGAACTCTCGTTTAAATATTGGCAATATTTTAGCTTACCATTAGCAGATGCACTCATAATGATAGCAATTTTGTATAAAGTTGTTTGGTGCCTGTGAAGGCATCTTGTTCTTTTGCTCTGCTAACTGAGCTAATTCTATTTTCATAGAATGATGGAATTGCACCACCGACCTAAAGATTGAATGTAAACCTCATACTATCTATCAATTACCGGTCTTGGATCCGCCCCAAAGTCTTATGGTCCAAAGCCATACGTATTATCTAATTATACTAACCGGCATTATCTCAGAGTTTTCATTCTTGTAATTATTTAAAAGTTTGTATTTTAGTCTGATAGTTAAATTATAACTTAACTATAAAATCCAAACAAGTTGTGTTGAGTTGATAAACTTAAAAACATCTCTCAAGAACTATTACTCTGCCTGAGTCAACAGGAATTACTAATCTTATTAATGTAAACCCAACGGCATTTTGAATTCTCACGCCATCGTGGTAATGCTCCACGTTCAACCGTTTTGGAGGCGGTTATATCACTTTAATACTTATGGCGTATATTGAAAGCAATTTCTAAATAAGATTTTGATATCTGGTTTTTGGCCAGATTTTGGAATGTAATCCTATTTACATCTTTCAGTTTTTAATTTAGGGGCGATACGGCAAACGCCCTCCACCAGTTAGAAGAATGTCTAACACATTAACCTTAGATCTTTTAAAGAAGACCCTCCACCACCTAAAGTATTGGGCCACTTTTTTGAATTATCTACAGTTTTCTTTAAGCCATCATGTAATTTTTGTAAAGTTTCTTTATCCCCGAATCTATTATCTAGAACATGCTTAAAGTTCTTATTCAATTCTTCTCTGAATGCTACTAACTTCTTTCCTTTGAGATCAGTTTCATCAGAATGCTCATGTCCAGTTAAGAAACCATCAGCCCATAAGATAAAATCAGCATACTCTTGATCTGCTTCTTTAGTTAAATTTAAATGATTTCTAATAATATTAAGTTGTTCTTTACTTACTACGCTAACTTTATTACCGGAAGCTTCTTGTATTTCAAAGAATCCTTGTAACCAATAAGCAAATTCTGCATTTTTCATAGTATTTCCTTTTTATTTTAATGTAACAACAATTATTATAAAGATAATAACCAATCCTGTTTTTGAGACAGAATTTTGGGACTGCGAAGTCCAGGTACCAATGTAATCCTTATATCATTTGTTACTATTTATCGGGTAACCAAGATTTGCACTTGGGGCCTCTGCTTTCCAAAAGCAGCACTCTACATAAGCTGAGCTATTACCCGTAATTAAAAGGTCAACGAAAACACAAAGAGCTTTTTCACATACCCAAAATGTAGGCCCTTTAATTATTTGACCTATATTTAACTCTCAGGGAAGGACTCGAACCTTCATTAACATTATCTGCCCTCACATTAACAGTGTGATACTCTAACCAGTTGAGCTACCTGAGATTATAACGGACCAACTATTTTATCTAAAGTTGTTAATTTTCGAAATGTAAACCTTAGATTATTTGGTCTATTTTAGTTTGCACGAACTCTAATAATATACTAGTCGAGATTAACTTTTTCAATTACGTCTACGAACTTAATATTACCATCAGTTTTTAAGAAATCAGATACAACTGTGAAGAGCTTGTCATCGAACCCGCCGCAAAACAAAATATCTGATCTCTTATTATCTGTTTGGGTAGATACGTATGGTTGGATATCAATATTCACTAATTTAGCATTAGGACAACGTTTCTTTAACTTTAGCCATTCGGTCATAACAGCAGTTGGTTGGTTATTATTTTGATTATAACCATAATACTGATGACCTACTGTTTCAACCCATGACATGTTGTCACTAATAAAGATAAATGCATCAATTTTAGCATTTTCTTGATTTAGCTGAACTAAGGGAGCAGAACAATTAGTACCACCGCCACCAACAGCAGCCAATTTTTGCGCATTAGTCATAATTGAATCAAATGGATTTAGAGTAAGTCCTGTTACTACGTTAGACTCAAATGGAATAATACGTGCATTTGGATTTTTACGTAGAATAGTTGAAGCAAAGAGAGACGCAACATCTACACATCTAACTTTAGATGAAGCAGAACCTCTAGAACCTGTTACTGCTGAACCCATTGAACCTGAAACGTCAACTGCAACTACAACATTACCCTCTAATGTAGGAACATTTTGTGTTGCATGTTCCATAGCCTGTTGTAAGGCATTAGTAATAGGTGTTGGAACAGTTTCGTCAACATTTAAGAAAGCCGCCATTAACTGATATGGAAATACTTTAACTTTCTTAATTACTTCGGCGTCTTGTAGTTTATTAGCTACAAGATTTACCATTGATTCATCCTTAAATACACCATGACGGGCAAACGTATTTAGATTCATACGAGTCATATGCCATGGTGCGTTTTTAGCAATTGAAGTCCAATGTTCCGTAGTTAAAGGCAGCGCAGTAAGAAGACGGAACTCTACATCTGGAATATCAGAGGATAGGGTCTTCTTAAAGTTCTCAAAATCTTTAACAACTTTTGGTAGATTATCTGGATTATAACGGTGAATAGTTACTTTCTTACCTTTTTCGGTAGTAAAGCTTTCAACTAATGGTTTACCATCTGATGCGGCTGGTCTATTAGTTAAGTAGGCGAAGAAAGCCGCACGAGTCTCATCTTTTGGTGATGGATGTGATAATTTAATAACATCCGCAATAGATGGGTCATTACCAACAGAGTCCCTAAATAGGGCTTCATCTGAACGTGAATTGAGCCAATCATTAATTAAACGCTTTGGTGCTGTACCTAGTGATTTTCTACCAGTAACACCTGAACGAATAATCTGGACGAAATTTCTTAACATTCGACCATCATCTACTACTTTATTAAATACTTTAGAAAGTAATTTAACATTTTTCTTAGCTAAAGTAGCTGCGAAGAAAGCAGGCATATCTTTCATATAACCTGTCTTACGTGAATAAATAGCTAATTTTGCTAAGAAATCAGTATCTACTTTATCAACAAGAGCTTTAACTTGTTCTAATTGCTTTTCTGCATCTACGTAATAAGTATTGCCAAATGTGCCAGTAACAGCCATTTGAGCTAATGCTTCTTTATCAGTTAAAGAATACGCGACACCACCCGCAGGATTCAAAGTATCAGTTGGTGGTGCAGAAACAGTTTTAGACTTGAATAAATCTTTATTTGCCATTTTTCTCTCCTCTTTCTTATTTATGAGAATTAAAAACTAAATTAAATCTATAGCGGAAAACGGATTCGCACCGATATGCGAAGCTTATGAGGCTCCTGACTTACTAGTAGTCTATTCCGCGATGTAAATAACGGCACCGACGAGACTTGCACTCGCAACCTTCCGATCGACAATCGGACGCATCTTCTAATTGAGCTACGGCACCAAAATTAAAAGAGAACAATTTTATATTAAGTTATTTTATAAACAAGTAATGTAAACCTAATATTATTTCTCTACTATGGAAAAGAGATTGTTAACAACTGTTGAACTTACTTTTACATAAGAACAAAGAGACTAACGAGTTCTGCCCTCGTGCCCTAATATTGGAAGTATTAGATGCTGCTGCTACACCATAGTCTCTTAATTTAAGATTTTTAGTTTAACAGCGGTGGCAGGATTTGTCCAGCCCTTATCTTGGCCCAATCTCCTCGTCCACGATACTTAACGTTGTGTTTTTTACACCAGTTTTTAACTGAATTTGCGGTCTTTCCATATATTTTTCCTATCGCCGTTAAATCCATAATATCAACTAATTTAACCAGGGCGGCTCTATCAGGTACACTTTTGGCCATGTTTTGGTTAGAACACTCATGGCTGCAAAATTTCTGGTTCTGCCTGTCTGTTTCAAAATTCTTTTGACAATTATTACATTTATTTTTATGGTAAGTTCTGGTGATATTTTTAATGGGCATTGGTTGATCCTTTAGCTTACTTAATTTATTTGCTGCAACACTTAATCTATCAACACCCTTTCTACCAGCAAATGTTGATGTTTGACTATGACAATTGGGACAAAGAAAACATAAGTTTATCAGTCGATTATCATTATTCTTGCCGTTAATGTGTTCTAGATTTAAAATGAGAGGCTTTCCATTCCACCAACAGATGCCATCCATATCCGCAGATAAACCACAATCTCTACATTTAGGCAAAATCAAATTTTCTCGTAATATTCTTTTCTTTACTGTCGCCCCCGAAACATCACTATTTTCTACAAATATAGAACTATTACTTAATGAGAGTCGTTCTCGAAGCTTGGCAATAGCAACCTCTTTTCCATTTAAGTGTTCTAAGCTTATATCATTAGCCTTGGCGAAATTTTTAACAGTGTCCTTATTTCCGCCGGATCCACTGGATAAGCCCAGTCTTGTTGCGATTTCAGTAATAGTTTTACTCTCCGCGACGGCTTTTCTGAATTGTTCTTCGGTCCAACGACGTTTCGACATTATCTGGTCTCCTACAATTTTGCTAGTTAGAGGTTGTCAAGTGTGACGTTTTACACTTTCATCAGTTGTCTAATCTAGTGTGATTGGTTGAGAGCCACCATTATCAACCCAAAGTCTCTTAGTAAGATCTACGGCATTTTGCGAAATATCATTAGCTAACATATTCATATTTGATTTTAAAGCAGCAAGAGCTGTAGTTCCGCCGCCAATAAATGGATCAAATATTAAAGAATTAGCTGGAATATTAGAAAGTTTAATAATTCTAGTAACTAATTCGATAGGGTATGAATGTCTATGACTCTTTTTATTAGTATTGCCGGTTGTTTCGTAAGGAACGAACCAAGTGTCCCCTGAGCAATGAAGATCTCCATTTTTACCTCTGGTATCTCGTGTTAGATTAGCTTTATCAGTATATGGAACACCTATCGATAATCTATTAAGAGGTTGCGGAGCTTTAGCTATTTTATCATCTTTTATAAATTGGAAGATATACTCAAATGTATAATTAACTATTTGTTTAGAATTGATTGGCTGGAAATGTCCATGCGTTACATTATCTATGGCTATAGACTTAACCCAAATTATTGTTTGCCAATATGTGAGTCCTTGTTTTGAGATTAGTTCCGCAGATAAGTGCGGCCTGTTGAAGCCCTCTTTTATTTGCCCAAACACCATAAAGGCTCTGGCTTGAGGTTTCATCAGTTTGTTTAAGGTAGTCCCGAGAGAAACCATTAAGGATTCTGACCAACCGTCTTCTTCAAAATAGGGTGGTGAGAAAATGGAGAGATCTACTGTATTTTCTAATTCTTTAGAAACAGAAAAAAGTTCTAAGGGTTTAGAACTTATTCTGAGCGAAGGTATTTGCATATGATTTAAGAGAATAGAAGCAATTTTATTCTAAGTTATATTTGTAGTGCCAATGTAAACCTAGAAACATCTTCTATCCATCTAATATTTAGAAATCTATTTCGGTCTGTTCTTCTTGAACAGGGGCAGCATCTTTACCAGATGAACGAATAGCTTCTACTACTTGATCAATATAAGCTTCTGATGGAGTAGCAAATAACTTATCATAATCATACGGTTTGATGTAGTCATCTACTGAAAGACCATAATCTGTAGCTACTTTGCCAAGTTTATCTTTTAATTGTTCAGTAGTTAGAGCGCCTTTTGGAAACCAAGACGTGCCTATTCTAGCTGACTTGTTATCAGAAGAACGAGATACCTTAAAGGTTTTGCCCGAAAGGTCGCCCATTTCTTGCTGAATATCTTTAAAAGAATCCTTTTGTTGGAAAGAAACTAAGAGAAGTCTTCGTTGATCTCTAATAACTTCGCCTTTTCTCTTTCCATCTGGAATTGCCCATTCTGAATGATCAATAACAGTTCCAGCTAAGAACCATCGACCCTTTTCTTTCAAAACAGTGCATACTCTGCAATTACCAGTTGTTTTCATAGTGCAAACTACGTTATTAGTAAATTTGCCGTTAGCTTGAAAACGTGCGTGAAGATATACTGCATAATCAATCTTAGAATCTAAGATTGTTACGGTAGTACCAGCACCTGGATTTAATTTGAAGAGTGAAACTTTATGTTCTTTATCATTTTGAGTTGGCTCAGTTAAAATAAACTCTCTTCGAAGTTTATTAAACGTATTATTAGTCTTTGACGGATTAATAATTGGAGCGCCTGCGCCACGATAAGACATTTCTACATTTTCTGACATTTATAATTCTCCTTTTAATTTCGGCTCTTGTCACTATTGACCTAGCCACTATTACTATAACACTTTTTACTTGAATTTTGTAGTCTTTCTTACTTGTTGAAGTTACTATCCTAATTGTACCCTTGCGACTATAAGTCCTTGTGTGGCAAGAACTTAGTATTTTTGGACCTAGCTGGGCAAGTCTTGAGTCCAACGAATTTT